>Ga0209319_1000801_pt1 | contig 33228 bp, 55 predicted proteins | sample RifGroE2_FD_184000 | JGI IMG/M metagenome (GOLD analysis project Ga0209319, IMG submission 184000) | Groundwater microbial communities from Rifle, Colorado - Groundwater E2 (SPAdes) (version 2) | ecosystem: Environmental > Aquatic > Deep subsurface > Groundwater | place: Rifle, Colorado, United...
GCAAGCAAGGATTTGTTAACCTCGAGGATCGGGCCGGCGCAGGCCGACATATTGTCTTTCAATATCCGGTGCGAAACGCAGAGCGACATCTGTGAGTCCCTGACCTCTTCCGGCAGGCCGACGCCGGTCAGCCCGGAGTCCTCGTCCTCGGCGTAGATGAAGGCATGGTATTGGTCGGACGGCCGTTCCCCGAAGGCTGCTTTCTGGGCTTTGATAATTACGTCGTCGATGAACCATAGGTCGGCGAAGACATCCTCGTCCATCTCGTCTTCTTTGATCTCAACCCCGGCTGCGGCCAGACTATGCGCTGAGATGAAGCCGAGGCCGCGGTAGACCTCATACCTGCGGGCGGTACGGTCGGAGAGGTTGGCCGTCTTAGCCAGTTGCTGCAACTCAGTCTCATATGTCTTGGCGGTGTAGTTGCCTTGTGGGTGGTCCGTCAGATACTGCTTGATCATGTCCGCCATGAAGTCATCGCGTTTGGCGAGGTTGCGAAAATCATGCCGGGTCATCACCACCCGCTCAAAAACCATGTCCTGGTCGATCCAGGCCTTGGCCATCAGGTCAGGGTAGAAGTCCCAGATCCGCAGACTCTCAGGATATGGCCGCTTGACTGTCTTAGTTTTGGCTACGTAAGCACTGGTCACCGGATCGGCTTCCCAGACTCGCTCCTGCTGGGTGCGGACCATCGGGCTGCGGGCGATGCCGAAGCCGTAGATGTAACCGCTGCGCACCACCCGCTTGCAGAGCTGCGGGTAATCGATCTCGGCATCGGAGAGTTGATCGGCGATCTCGATCTCCATCTTGCCCTTCCTCGCCTCGGCAAAGGCCCTGACCTCCCGCTCGATCGCATCGCTGCTCATCGGCTGCCCGGATTGCTGCAGGGTGGAGAGGATATTCTGCAGAGCTTCCTGCGGGATCGATGGGCTGGGGGAGACCCCGAGTGCCCAGTTGCGATCCTGGCTGGGGAACATCATCTCCATCAGCTTGGCCACCCCGCCCTTGATCTTGACCTTGGTGTCCCGGGGGTAGACATGCGACCGCTCGTCCGGGATGCCGGCGAGGATGTCCGGATCGTACTGGCCGGCGTGTTGCCGGAGGTTCTTCAACCACTGGATTTCGCACAACGCCCGGTCATTGATGAACTGCCCGAGCTGACCTTTGAGCAACGTCCCTGTCTTTGCCAGTTCTTCGTAATTGATTTCCATTACTACCTCTTGTAAGTATTTAATTTAATAGCCTTCTCGCTGAGCAGGTCGGTACGGCGTGGGTTGGTTGAGGGGGTTGAAGTCAGTAACCCTAATATGCTCAGCCGGGTCATACTTGCCTGACAATAAATATAAGTCACCATATTGCCCTGCTTCGGCGATATGTGACCATTCGTTCTTCTCAGGACTGTCGGAATACTTACCGGTCATCTTCTGTTTCTGGTATCGATATTTGCTTCGCAGGGCCTCGATATACCACTTACAGGACGGATCGATCATCATCAGCGGGTCGCCATCCGGGTAGTTGCTCAGCATCTGCTCGGTCGCCTGGATCCTGGTAGTCGGATCGTTGGTCGACGCCGCCTTGACGATGGCTCCTTCCTCGTCGAAGTCTGCCTGCAGCACCTTGAACGCCGAGGACTCATCAGAGTCGGCCCGCCGCTTGCCGGCTGGATCGCCGATGAAGATCAACGGGTTGGTTGGGAAGAAGTTCTTGATGAGCGGACGCAGCTTGTTCTTGCTGAACCGCTTCATCCCCATGTCAAAAGCTACCGCCTCCCGCAGGACCCGCACTCGCCCGTCGAGATCCATCTGCTTAAAGGTCGCCGCCGGCGTTAACCCGCAGTCGAAAGAGATGATCACCGGTAGGAAAGGATCTATCTGCAGGGGAACCTGCGATACATGGCGTTCCGCCTTGAATGTAGTAGCGTAGACCGCCTTGCCTGAAAGCGATGGAGAATACATGCCATGGATGTATGTGTCGACAAAGGTCTTGGTCTCGCCCTCAGCCAGATCGGTGTAATAATCCGGATGAAGATGGTCCCTATTCTCCGCCTCTGGGGAGATACCCGAAGGCTGCTTGAAGGCATCGACCTTGATGACGCTGTTCGGGTTCCCTTCTTCCTGGGGAAGATGCTCCATCATTTTATAAGCAGCACTGTCGATCTCCGGTGGGTTGGAGTCCATTATCAGGCCGTACCACGTTCCAGGGACCTCAACCGGATTCGGGTATCGTCTGAGCCTGCCCTTGATCGAAGAGTAGAGCGCAACAGGCACCTCCCTGAATTCATTGATAAATGCTCCCGATAACTCCAAGCTGAGAACTCTTCCTATATCATCCTCGGTATCAAGCGGAAGGAACATTATCTCCGCATCTACTTCTCCGAAGTTCAGCCGGAACAGCATCTTGGTATCGTGCCAGGTACCAAAGTCCTTCATCCAGTGCATCCACGTTTTGAGGGTGGTGTCGCGCAGCTGCTTATTAGTATTTCGGATGATCGCCCACCGCGAAGACCTCTTGCCTTTGTTCCAGATTGGCACCTCCAGACAACGACGCAGGATCTCGACGCAGCAGGCCGCGCTCTTGCCAGAGTTCCCAGTTACAAAAATCGAAGTGTTATGCCTCGCGAGGAAAAACCCCGACGAGACAGTAAAACAATACTTCTTTCCGTCCGTTGTAGGAACTCGCTCGGTTACTGTGTTATCGCATCGAAACATTGAAACAGCCCGCTGAGACCCTGGCGGAGCTATATGCACGACATACGTCGATCGCCAATTCTGCTGCGAGTATGTTTGTACACTGATCGTTGCCCGCCCCCCTACGGCATGGACAGCGTACTGTATAAAATCAGCATCACACCTATTGGCAGAGTGATACCTGGTATCTGGCCCTTCAAACAAGCCATCCCAGTGAGTCATCTCGTCGACGACAATCTGTAGCTGCCGCTGAGACAGCCCCCACCAAAAGGCTCCTTCAAAAGTCTTCTCTTTGTACTCAGACTCGAATACAAAAATCTCCTCGGTCGGACGTGTCGGGTAGCACCTACGAATGTAAGGTACTCCAGCTGCTGTTAAAAGTTCAACGATCCGGGTTTTCTTTCGATCTTTTCTAACGCAGATTGTTGTCTGCCGCCCAACTTTGGCGTGGTACGCATCAGCATTAATGGCTACTGCGAGTCGAAGAAACGCATCAGACACTGGGTAGTCTTTGGTTGTAGGGATGAAGTTTATAGGTATCCGGTTTTTAGAGAGCTTCTTTTCCAGCCTCGCTGCTGTTTTTACCTTGAAGTTCCCCGCCCAGTCATATACAGGAACTCTATGCTCAGCACTCAGCTGCATAGACAGGGTCCTGTTGTGGAACCATATAAGTTCGTCACACGGCAGGACTACATACGCTTCTGGTTCGACGAACCGAAGGGCTCCGGACTCATCCCACTGCGCTACTTTGTCTCCTGCCTCATACGCATCAATGCGCTTCCATCCTGTCGGAGTGAGGAACTCGGTGTCTGCGGAGGTACACCCGATCGGCCCCATGATTGCTCGATGGAAGGCGTTCGACCGCATGAACTTCGAGACGGTCGGCGACGCAGTGAATTTGAAATCAATATCAGCCACACACCACCTCAGCCTTCATCCTCTCATCCTGTACAATCTTTAGACAGTCAGCGATCGCCTTGGCCCTGACCGTCGCGTCCATCCCGCCCGGGATATAGACCCCGGCCGCGTCCTTGGCAGGCACCCTGACAGCGCAGTCGAGTAGTTGCTTGATTCGTTCCTCAGTAGCCATTCTTCTCCTCCCGCTCCTGGGCGCAGGTGACGCAGTATAAGCATCCCGGCACGTACTGCCGGCGTTTCTCCGGGATAAGCTCCTCGCAGTCCAGGCAGTGAGCGCGAGACACTCCGTCGGTGCGCTGTCTGGCAGCAGCGATGGCCTGGTTGCGGAACAGCATCTCGAGTTCTCCGGCGCGATCAAGTTGGTCTGCCATCTCAGATCCTGTCGAACCAGCCGCGGTACTTCTCTTTGGCCGGGTACTTGCGCATCTGCTCAATGTAATGACTGCCTTGCAAGGTATTCATCACCCGCAACAGCCGGGGGATCGACACTTCCGCCTTGGGCGGTCGCGACACACAGTACAATCGCAGGGTTTCCAGAGTCTTCCAGCCGACCTGCCCGTCGAGCACAAGGTCCGGGTACAGCCGCTTGTTAAGATTGAGCAGCGACAAGCCCTCCTGCAGGAACTGCACCCCGCGATGCACTCCGAAGTTGACTGAAGTATCGAAGACCTCAATGGCAACTTCCTCAGACCGATCAGCCAGGGCATCGCCCTGGATCCGGCACCAGAACTGCTCGTAGTAAAAATCTTCAACAGCCTGGATGATGCCTGGCGTAATATTTCCTTCTGATTGATCAAGCAGTTTCCAGCCAATCCAATATGGCCAGTTTTCTCGAGAAATCCCACTGAATGTATCCCCCCCGGGGTCAACTGGGTCGTTGGTGCGGAGGTTGCGCCCCTCCCGGTCCTGCATGACGTTGAAGGCGTCGTAAAAATGCTGGGACTTGATCATACATGCACCCCTGGCACCTTCCTCGCAAACGCGCATTCGCCGCGACGCAGGACTTCCCCGAAATCATCAAGGTCCATCACCCAGTAGCCATTCCTTCTTCTATTCCAATCCGACCAGGAATTAGGTCCACCAATGATGTTCTGATGTAAGTTGACAAAAGTACCCGCAGTACAATGTCCTCCTATCACAGCCCCCCCCGGAGTACTCAATCCATCTACCTCGCGAGGCTCCATCATTCCCTCGGTCCACTCAAGACCAAGAATCGCACTGCCATAATAATCAAGGCCTCGGATAACCTCTTCGACTGTGTAGGCGCGGCAGGATTCGGTAATCAATCCCTCCTGCTTAGCAGTCTGCAGAATAGCGGCGATCGATGTGCCGTAACTGACAGGGTCGGACCCAGGCCGTTCAGACCCTGGCCATTGATCGTTGTCCTGAGTTCTGAAGTAGAACTCAAGTGCCCACTCGTCGCCAAGGGTGCGAATCCCTGGTTCATGCTCAAGAAAAGCTGCAAAACCAAACCCTCCGCAGGCACTCCACTGTCCTTGACTGAGTAATGGGGCACCGAACTTCTTGACCCGATACTTGCTGATCAACTCTCGCTCACTGAGATCTATGCCTCCGTCCGGCGCCGCCATAGAGAGGAGATGCGGAGCGGTCGGGTCGGGTTGGAAGATGAGGCCGCAGCGTGGGTCTTGGGTTTCGGTCTTGCCGTCTCGTAGTAACATATTAGTTCCCCAGGACTGCTCGTTTGACTTTTTCCCACCAACCTACGACGAATATACCACTCAGTCCGGTGAGGATGAATACAACGACGAAGCGCCTGACAATGCTCTTGCTGTCTTCCATCGCCGCGTTGAATTTCTTGTGCGCCTCGACCATCTCCCGCAGATCCTCCGGGGCTACACCAATGAAACGACAGCCAGCGGCCGTGTGACCCTCGCGTTGCTGGATGACATCCTCAACAATGGTGGATATTGCCTCGAGGTCGCTACCTGTCAATATGCTCTGGCGTCTTTCTGAACTTGCTGTGCCAACATCTTTCGTCATTGATTCTCACCTTTCTCGTCTGCTCTGTAAAGTACATCCTCTCTGTCCTGAAACCTCTCATCGGGTTTTTCATAGTATTTCTTCCTAGCTTCCGCCAAACGACCTAGCCGGTGATGCACTGTCGGGTTCTGCATTGGATATGGATCCTCCTTACGGTCTCCGGAGAACCAGGCAAAGAACAGGACCCCGGCAGTGCTGACCGCCGCCAGGTAGACCCCGCTTACCGCTGTCAGCACCTTTATCTTCGGCCACACATCCAGATCGGCGGCGAGGATGAGCGAGGCGCAGTTCAGGAAAAACCGGCCGTTGGCAGCCAGAAACGCTCTAGGAGTTTTTGCTGAACAAGCCCACTCAACATCGTGGCAGAGGCCAGCTGGATTGAGGTAAGCCTTGCCAAAGCTGTCAGGAACGATGGTGTCTCCCCAACCACTGCCAGCACCGAGGAAGGTGGGCCATGCTTCTGGGGGGAGATCGTATGGCCAGTGCTGCTCAAGGAAGTCCGGAGCTGTGATGGTTGCGCCCCAGCAGGGGATTTTGACGAAGTTCATTTCACTCTCCCGGATATCGCCCACGAACGCTGTCGGGATCGACGCATGCGAGGCGTTCGAGTTGCCGGTCAATCACTCGCTCCGATCTTTTTGTGATCAGCTTCGCAACTTTGCCGAAATGCCCGTCGCCAGGCCTCCTTGACCAGAAGTCGTACCCATCGCCCTTGCCCCCCTTCCTTGATCTACTCATCGCCGAATTCTCCGCCAAGTCCACGGCTGCACCGGTACTGGATCGGCCCACAAGCCTACGCGGTTGCCGGCTGAAATTCCCTGAAGGGTAGCCCATGCGTTGCAGAATGATTTCTTGCAGTAGTCCGGATAGACCCAGGCATACCCGGAAAGAATCAGTTGTTCCTGCAGGCACTGGGTACCAAGCATGACGATTGCGACGGTACGGCCATATGTGTACTCGCCGGTCGGCAGGACATCGACCATTTCCCCCTCAACCATCGTCTCGACAAAATCCTTCGCCGCCATGCCGTAGGCCTGTTTCTTTTCGGGGCTGTCAATACCGTAGAGCCTGACTGTGGTCAGCCCGGTCTCGTCGATCACCTTGATCGTATCGCCATCGATCACGCTGACGACGGTGGCTGTTTTCGCCTGGACTGAAACTGCGATGAGCAGGGCGAGAAGAACTATAATTTGACGCATAACTTTACTCCTGTGGGTTGGTAGCGGAATCTATCGCAGCCTACGCCGGCCCGACCGTTGTCATCAAAGGAGAAGCATGGCCCAGGCTCCGGGCAGTACCGATCTTTGACATAGTGCAGTCCCTCGTCATTTTTCTTGGTCATATGCAAACTGTCTTCCGCAATCACTCTCATAACCCCTCCCAGGATTAAAGACTATGCCTCAGTCGTCGCAATCCTCGTTCGGCGTCAGGCACACCGGGCAGAACCCGCCATGGTATTTATGCCCGCAATTTTTACAGGTGGTCATATCATCCGCTTATGCTTCAGCCAGGTTCGACCAGCAACGTAAATGGCAGCAACCAGAGCCGGAGCTTGGGACGTGCTCTGCACCACTTGAATGTCGTGCTGCGACTGGGTAATCACCGCGATAACAGCGCCGAGATCAATTCCGAGCTGGTTGCTGAAATATGGGATGATCACGGCGGCGGCCATCCAGAATTCCGAGGACTTGAAACCTTTTTGGAGTAGGCCTTCGTTCATATTGGTCACCAGTACATAGTTACAGTTTTGCTCTTATCCCCATATGGAGCATGCAGGTAGATACCGCCGTGAGATGTTCCGGTATCGTTGTCGCCGTCACCATTTGGACCAATGCCAGGCTTATAGACGAAGCCATACATATCAGCCTTACTATTCCGACTGCAATTCTCTTGGTCCCGGCAGTTCTTCAGCGGATTCTTAACGACGAAGGTTTTCCCGGAAGAGAAGATAAATTTAATCGGCCCCGAGCCAAGTTCATCGCCCCCCTTGGGAATCCTCCAGGCCATCCGGCCCCCATTTCTTTCTCCGTAGGATGTGTACGTAGCTTTATGGTCGTAGTCGCCGTCCGGTGCATCCGGTACATCAGGCACGTTCGGCGTTGCGGCCCCAGCAACATATGAGTAGCTCTGCCCGTCAGCCATTTTGATAACCATTTTCAGCGGCCGCATGTATTGATGCCCCGAATTCTTCATCAGAAAAACCGGACAACCCTTGTACGGATTCCCTTTCCTGGCCTGCTCGTTATTGACTGTGACCGCCACGACATCAGCATCCGTCAGTGTCCGAAACAAGATACAGGCCGCACCGTTGCCCTGGTCAGAATCGTTCTCCCATGTAACTTTGTACGGGAATGGCTTGAGAGTTGGCACTGGCGTGTCAGTCCACGTGTGCTTGCACTTCGGACAGGTTGGCATCACTCCACCTCTTCAAACTCGCCTTGTCCGGCCGGGGAGACAGCGGCAGGCTCGAAAGTGTCTTCTTTATCAACCGGCACAACCGGAATGATGATATCCTCGCCCTTCTGCAGCGACTCAACGACCTTGCCGATATTTCCCTCTATCCAGGCTTTTGCCGCCTCGATCGCGCCGGAGAAATCGCCATCGGCTTTCTGATCGGTGTCGGTTGAGTGGGTCGCCCCAGCCGCGTCAATCCGCATGCTGGTTCCGGCTTCAAGGTGGATGTCCGTCTGCCGGTTGTTGACTGTGCAACCTGCCAGCAATCCTAATGCAATAACCCCTATCAATGTCTTTTTCATCTCTACTCCCCCCTTAATTTCTCTTAAACCTGCTTGGCGAAATCAGTAACCTGACTACATTCGACGGCTCTGATCGGTCTATGATAGTCGGATCGACAGGATCAACGGAGACAGCCCGGATAAAGAATCGCTGCGTCACTTTGTCATCAAATGTTACGAGACCTGTAGCACCTCGTGCCGACTTTGGAATGCCTCCAATAACAACTACTGCATTATCCTGAGTAACAATTCCGGCATAGTTGCATATCTCAAACCCGGTTATTTCCGCTTCCTCCGCTGCCGTGTAGGTCCAACCAAATGAGAGCGTTTTCGTGATTGTCGCTGCTTGAAGAAGTGTCGGAAATGTCAGCAAGGCAATAACAAGAACCAGTATTTGTTTCATAATTTCTCCTATTTGTACCCCATGCAGTGTCGCAACTCATGTTGCAATTGAAAATCAAAACCGCTATACCAAATCTCGCATCCCTTCACCCCACCAGTATTGTCATATGAAACCATGCAGCATGCCGGGACTATGCCAAAATTAAGGAAAACCGATGCCACTGACAGCCACGGTTTGTACGGCCAGGTCGCTTTGTGGCAGGCTATTGAGGTCGTTACAAAATTTCCTTTGTGGACAATGAGGTTCATCTCAGCAAGCGGGGTCTCGTTGGTTACTCCTTTCTGTAACGTACGCCCAGGCATCGGAGCGCAGGATGACATGAGCAGAGCGAGGATGGCTATCAGGCGGATCATGCCCCCACCACCCGGTCATCTCTGGCCTGTCCCTCAGCGCTCCCGTCAACCGACCGAACAATCATCCCACGCGGCCCGATCCGAATCTTCGCTGTCGGCACCAGAACCTCCAAATCGACACTGGCGTTGCCGGTGAACTCGGGGATGGCCTGGAACTCTGCACCGAGTGGGGCCTGGAAGTTGCCGGTAGGGAAGGTTGTGCCGGTGAAGGGGCCGTCTATGCCGAGGGGACCGGGGAATTGTGTTGTTACGAGTTTCATATTTTCCCCTTAGTAAATTTCTGGTGTGCCAGCATCCAACAGCGGACTGCTTGGTAGCAACGTGTAATCACCTTGACTGAGATAATTTGCAGAATCTCCGGTAAATGCCGCGTTCGGCTCGGTGATTGCCCAGGCTCCATCAGTGCGGATAAATTCCATATATTCCGAGAAGGTCTTCGACCCTAAGCCGAATGTCTGAAGTAGGGTCTTAAAACCTGCAATGGTGCCCCCAAAAGTCGGACCAGTACCGTGGAACAGCATGATAACGAAGTTTGGCCCGCCGCAGCACCGTGCGGCAATGGCGAACGTTTCATCATCGACATTAGGGATATTCATCTGTGTAGATGTAAATTCGTACAGATTTACAGGATCACCATATTTATACATTACTCCGTCATTAATCGTTGTACCGTTGGCAGCAGCAGCGCCAACTATATTGGAGTTATCCTTCAACAGTGCCTCGACACTCGCCCTGCCCGTCCCATAAGCAGTACAGTAGGTTTTGCATACGTAGGCTGGTGATGGTGGGTCGATGGTTGTTCCGGTAATTGCGTTGCTGCCGTTTCGGTCTGATCCTGTATTAACATACGCCTCAAGATCAAGAATGGATTCCGTGACTTCAAAACGATTATATGCCGTGTCGTCCCACACTGCTATGTGAGCAGTTGAGATAGATTGAGCAGTTACATTAGCAAGGCAAAGGGAGAGCATGTAGTCGCTGTTTACAGCCCCTGCGGTGATATATTTTGTGCACGTCACCACCCCATCGCCTACAGAATTTCCGTGTAATACAGTAATAATACTGACGAGAGTCGGATAGGTAGTCAGGTCGAAACCTTCTGTCACGCCGTTTATCGTGACAGATAATGTCCCTGTCCACATCGATGAATCCCCTGTCCGTGTCCCTGCGATAGTCAGCGTTGGAGATGTTCCTGTCGCTGAAATTGTAAACGCACTTAGCGTGGAAAGGTTTGAGTGAGTTGCCCCGTGGCATCCTATTTCATTACCATCTGCAATCAACGCTCTCATCGTGTCAATTTCCAATGCAGTTGGACGAGTTTGAGATACTGCACTATGGATATCCACGTAATGTGATACCTTTATCTCAGGATTAAGCGCTGCTGCATCCGCCACCGAGATATCCAAATTGTTACGGTCGTCAAAACGGATTACCAAATCTCCAATAGAGTCATTTTTTGGTGTTGTAAACTCTGGATCAATACTCGCAATGCTACCTGTGACGACTGATTTATTGCTCGTATCAAATGTTTTTATACTGGTTGCCTTGGGTTGCCCATGATAATAACAATTCGTTACTACCGGGGCCTTGCTGCTTGCCCCAGATTTTATCGGATGAACCCCGAAAAATATTGAATCCGATACGTTTATGGTAGTTGCAGCTGAATTTCCAATATCAAGAAAGCTCTCTGTAAGGGCAGCCCCAGTTCCCAATACAACACACTTGTTCATTCCAACTGTACTTCCAGCGGGGATACTGTTTATGCACCCTGCATGGTCAAAAACACAGTAATTTAAATACAATTCAGCGGCGGCAGTGAGATATAATGGGCGTGAGTTTTTGTTAGTCGCAAACGACTTGTGGAATTTAGATCTACTGAATGTATGCTTTCCACCGGATATAGTCGGTGGGGATGTATAGATATCCCAAGGATAAAATTGGACATCTATCCACTGTGTTTCGCCCGCTGCGCCCAGCAGCAATGGATTGATAAACTCCTGAAATGTGAATTTATGCTTGATATTTATAAACTTTGCGACACCAGCTGTATGCGTCGTTCTTATCCTCCCGTCAATCGTCACCAAACCGCTATGTCCAGCTGTTTTACTGCCCTGAACAACAACCCCTTTAGATACATCAAAATTGGTGGTGTAGGTTTTCCCTGCTGCTCCACCTGAAACCTCTATCACATCACCAGCAGATGCGGCAGTATGGGCCAGAGCCAGGGTTGTCTTGGCGTTTGCCCAGGACAGCCCATCTCCTGTCCCGGTGGCCGCTGAATCCACATACCAATCTGGCGTAGCAAGTGGCTCGGGATCGGGCATTGGATAGGGACCGATATTGGATGGAATGGTGCCGGACGGCTCATAGCCAATCGTAAAGCGAGTCCCAATGGGGAGAAGGAAAGAGGTATCGGCGCTGCCGTAATGTGTTGCTCCATCTGCCACACTATACCCAACCTCGTTGGCATAGTTCGTTCCGCTCCCATCCACTCGCTCAGTGATAGTCGTACCAACCAACCCTGTCAGGTGATGGCCATTACCCGAAGCATCCAACTCAGTCGTCTGGCCGACATTAACGCCCGGCCAGTACGCCCACAGAACGCCATCGAGAAACGCTCGCACATCGCAGCAATCAGGGCCGGGGAATGTAAGCGTGCCATTGACTGTGCAGGTCGGCAGATCGCCGGTTGCGGTGAATGTGTGCGCTGTGGTCAGGCCGGTTACTAGGGCACTGCCTGCGCCGGAGAAGCCGCTGGACTTTACTTGCTGGGTGGTGTGGCTCGAGGGCGGGAGGTATGCTCGGAGTTTGCTGTCGATGATGTCGGTGCGGTACCAGGCCAGCAAGTTCTCGGTATCGGGGTACAGCCCTGCGTCACCGCCGGCAGCCAAGCCGGAGCCGAACTGCTGGCCGAACGGCTCGTTGATTAAAGAGCGGAACGGGTCGAAGAAAGCAGACATCTCAATACTCCTGCTCAACCAGAGCGACGCCGATGGTGGCGCCTACCGACTCCGTCTTGACGAACTGCAGCCTGATGGGGCTGGGGATAGTGATCGGCTGGGAGGTGGCGGTGATGGTCACCGCGGTGCCGAAGGCGTCGTAGAGCGGCAGGACGGCGGTCGCCTCCCCGACTGCATTCATCGCTGTGACGATGTTGACCGCGATCGTGTTGGCTCCGAACGGGCCGACTGCGTGGATAGTCTTCGGGAAGGGTCCACGAGTGAGGTGGATGACGTCCGAGGTCTTGGCTGTGGTCTGCGGGGTGATTATGTCGCCCATGGGGGTGCTCCTATATGTTAGAAGTTGATACTCACATTAATCTGCGTGGCGTTGGTCTGGTTGTCTTCCTTACTCTCTTTAGGGATCAGGCCGCCCCAGGCCACCGTCGACTTAATCGCTTCCAGCCGGGTGCTGGCAGGGGTGCCGTCGCTGTACACCAACTCGTCCAGGACCTCGAGGTAGGCCTCTGCCTGGATCCGGGCCTTGGCTTTGAACGGCAGACCGTTTTCGCGGACGTCGCGGATGGTCAGGGCCAGTTCTCTCCTGAAGATCGGCGAGTGGGCCAGGACCTCGTAGTCGTCAAAGGTGAGATTGTAACGAGGCAAGACAGCGTCGAGGTCTTCCACCCCCAAGGCCAGGTCGAGGATGAGGCGAGGGTCCCAGCGGTTAGGGGTTGCAGGGGAGGTCAGGTTGAGACGGGTTGCATTTGAGGGGATAAGTACTGCTGGGAGGTCGGGGGTCATGCCCTCGAAGTCGCTGTCCAATAAGTCGGCGAGGTCGTCTTCGAGCAAGGTGTGATGGCTTGTCAGGTTCATACTAAAGGTGGTAGCGTGTTTGCGGAGAAAATGCAAGAGAAAAGTAACAGGATGATACGGAGTGCGGGATTTATTTGGTAGGGTTTTCGGGGTAAGGGCTTCGGATTTTAGGTGGTTTGGGGTGCGTGGATTGGTTTACGGAAATTTGCTGTAAAAACACTAGGTTATATTTTGGAGGGAGGGATTTTTGGAGTAAGTACGGGGGTTTACGTGGATTGGGGTCTGGGGGAAGTTTTCCTAACAGAAGGTATGAAATGAAGACCCACCGACCTCCCCCCTTGCCCCCCAGGCACCCTTCCCCGATATCACGGAGGCCCCTACCCTCTCCCCGCCCGGCGCCCTGGTATCCTCAAACGAAATTCCCCGGCAACCGTCCATGTACGTCTGCACCTGGTCAAGTTATGATCCCGGCCCGAGCTGAGAAAGTAAACCGAGTATCAAAGCAAACGGATTAACATTGTAAACCAAACAACGAAATAAAAGAGTAAACCCTTTCACTTTTCTCTTGTATCTTTGTGATACATCGAATAATATTAATTATAGAGATTGATTGAGAATAACCTCAACTTAAGGAGATGGACATTATGAAGAAAGCAACCGGCCGCACTAAAGAAAGAGAGTACAGCATAATCCTAGAAAACCTTAGAATGGTCGCTAAAACAAGAGGCTATAAAGTAGATGAGTGTGAAGAGTATTTCGAGATTTACAGCCCGGTAAATCCTTTCCCATCTATGCAGGTATGGAAAGACGACACTGAGTGTGTGATTGTAAAGGCAAGGATTGACGACGATGATCTGTTTTTCGAGGAGCAATTCAACGGACTTGAAAATGCCTTGTCCGCCTTTATGTTACTTGACCAAACGACTAAAGCAATCGCAGAACAGGTGAAAAAGAACGTACTTAACTTGTTCGGCAAACTCATGTAAACCCAAACAACCGAGCCGGGCGGGATATCCCGGCAAAGGTGGAGAAGATGAAAACGGAAACCTACGAATTACCGAGTTTTTGGGCTGCCCCTCTTATCAATGGCGACTACTCAGGCATGGAAGATGATGATATCCAAGCGCTTGAACAATGGTTGGAGAAAGAGAAACCAGGCCATTGTTGCGATGTTTCGGAAAACTCTTTCTTTGCCTGGCGGCACGATGCGAGCGCCTATGTCCTGGCTTGCGATTGCTCGGAGTTTACCTTTATAATTGGAGATTGATATTATGAAAATCTTATGCAAAACCCTAGGAATAAAATTCAATCTTGACCTCGAAACTATAGCAATAAATGGCAGGCTTATTATACGCAATCGCGGATACATTGTTACATCAATACCGGCTGACAGCAGAACCGCTATTGAATACATGAACCGCGTAAACAGGAGGATTAAATCATGAAGGGCCTTATCTGCATACTCCTAGCCGTTCTGCTCTATGCCGGACACTTGGCAATTATCAAGGTTTCCGCGCTTATTGAACCAATAACCTCAGCGCTTGAGGTGATGAAATGAACGAAGAACAGATGAACGAAATAAGACTCATGAAAACAAGACTCCCGTTTCGCATTGTTTGGGGAATGCTCCACAAAGACCCACCACATACATTCTCTGTACATGCAGACTATGACAACCGAAAGATGAATAAAGCCGCCCGATCTGGACATTATGTAGTCAAAGCACAATAGGAGAAATGATATGAGAACAGAGCACATCAAATCAGTAACGGTGCCCGACGGTTTTCTCGGTGCAACCATTCAAATCAACCTATGTTACGATCCAGAAAGCAAGAAAACACTTGGAGTATGGACCGGCGGAACATTTACAAGTCAAGTTCCACTTGCAGTCGATGCGTCCGAAGCACTTTGGCTCATCAATAATCATCCGGCCTGCAAACAATTAAGGTAGGAGAAATGATATGAAACACATCTTAATAAGACAAGCGCTCTCCAGGTTATTGTCCGAACCCGGTTATTACCGCCTGACCGTTGCAGCCAGGTTACAGGTAGTTCACTACTACATTTTTGAGGTGATATGATGCTAAAATGCGAAAATCCAAAAACAAACTACCGAGACATTATTGAAGACTTTAAAGTCAGTGACGAAGGATTGCAGCACGAAAGCAATATAACTGCAGACTTTGAACACGGCCAATGGTTCATAACATGCCTGTCCTGTGGTGCTCAATGGTCCGTTAATGACGCAGAAGGAAGAGATGGAGACTACTATCAATTCGACGAAGTCTCCGCTGGGGACACTGAGCGTTGTATCAGACCTGAAGACTGTTAAACCATCACCGCCTGGCCCGTCGAGCCTTACATTAAACTCAAAAATTGGAAAGGGGGAATATTATGGAAACAAAAAACATCATTAATGGTTTTGACTTCTCAGCACTACCTATAAGGATTGATTATGTCGGCAAGGTCGAGGATAAAGAATGGCCACACTTCCTGTGGAATGTCACCATTACAATGATGGATAAAAAAGGTTATTGGACGGTGCCATATAAAACAGGAGTTGGTAGGGTCGAGAAACCTGCAAAAAGCGCATTCAAACGCTACCATCCACAAGAGGCGAGACCCAAAATACCAACAAATGCAGATATCATGTGTTCTCTCTTGTTGGATGCAAGTGCAGCCGATGAATCGTTTAGTACCTGGTGTGATAATTACGGATATGACGCCGACAGCATCAAAGCGCTAAACATATATAAAGCGTGTTGTGATGAAGCTATATATCTCCGCAAGACGTTCACACGGGAGCAAATTACCAACATGCAAACAGCGCTTGAAGATTATTAGAGTAACAATCAGTTACCTAAAACATGTAGGCTCGGAGGGCAAAATCCTCAAGGTCTACATGTTTTGAGTAGTGAATTGTTACAGATGATGTAACAAGAATATACATTTGTAGTAACATTCTGTTACATAAAAAGTAACAAAACTATACTGCCGCCAGGAGGTCAAATACTAGCGAGGTAGCAGAATTGAGTTAGGAAAGCGCGGATCGGACCACGCCTGAGATGATTTTTATCTGAAAAAATTTTGGTGTTTTGCTGAAAAAATGTAAACCGAAACTGATCAGGTCCGCAAAACGATACGTTTCTAGGAGATCAAACACAGAGATGATGGAGCAAAAAATATCGCCTATTCTTGCCTATTCCTCTGACAGCGGAAGAAAATCACATACCACAATGTGGTGTTTTAGGAGGTCTGGCGGGAGGTCGTGTATCATATTGCGGACCGAGATGAGGTGAAAATTAATTTTTCTGTGTCATAGTTTACATGAAAAAGGGCATTTCTAGAGGTTTTAGCGGCAGCGATGGGTTCCAGCCAGGATGAGAAAATCTAATAAAATCATACCCCTTATATTATACTTATTAAATAATATATATATATATAGTAAAAAAAGACATAAGCACTGCCTACGCGCTGGCCATTTGGTCCGCGATATGATACATCAGCCTAACATTGGCCTATCTACCAATTTAATTGATATAGCATATTACGGACCAAAATACATACAAACTGAGTATTAATTTCTTTTTTTGTGAAACTTCATCATACCGTCCCACCTAACCATCTGGAATCATTATAAATCAATCTGAAAAAACTTATTTCCACATTATTTCTTGTAAATCGCTTGACATTAACTACTTGCGTAGTATATTATTGATACATAAGGAGGAAGAACACAATGGATGGACAACGATTGAAAGAAGTGCGACACATGGCAGGCTGGACAGTTTTCTACGCAGCCAAACAATTCAACATCTCAGAGAGCTATTATAGACGGCTCGAAAAATCAACCAGCGTCCCGGCGCGTATAGCCGACTTTATGGAAATCAAAGCAAAGGAAGACCCAAGGTATATAAAGACAGAAAGACGAGCCACCCCAGCTCATTTAACCGCCTTCCGCCAGGCCTTCCGCCTGACCCAGGAAAAAGCCTCCACCCTGCTGGGAGTCTCAAGGATCACCTGGAATCGCTGGGAGAACGGCCAGACGGCAATCCCTAAACACATGCTCCACACACTGCGGGGCATGGTCGCACAACTCAAATCAGAAAAAGAGGGGGTAAACTCATGAGTTTTGAAATATTAAGAGACAGCAAAGGCACTCCGTCTCATGTGCATATCGATGACGGCTTTATGATGACTTCCAGACCATATGCTGAGGACACAGACGGCCGGATGGAGCACCAACTCAAGGCCGCTGTAGAGTCGCTGGGCCTGGTGTACTGAGCCGCCCGGCTCCTGGGGAGGGACACGCGCCCTCCTCGGCGGCGAGGCAGCACGGACAAAACACTTATAAACAAGGAGGACATATGCCCAAACCCTCAACAGTAGCAGACATATTTGAGCAGTTAAGGACGCACGGCATCGCGCCGTGGCAGGATGAGGATAAACCAGCAGAGGAGGACAAAAACCATGGCAATGAATACCGAAGACGTAAGAGAGTGGCTGTGCGCCCGCAAAGGCTGCAACCAGACTGTAGCCATAGATGAGGGTGGCCTGACCCTTGTCATCGTTGAGACTGGTAAATACCTCGAAATAGGTGGCACACCGGAGGACGAAGAATGAAATCCCTACTCCTCTACGCCGCAGCAGCATCCCTGATAGCCCTCATGGCCTTCGCTTTCATCCACACCCTGCCGAAGGCCATCGACAAATTGACCCAGCACCAGACTGAGATAAAGGTGACCTATGACAACGCCCAGTATTAAGCCAACAAGAGTCATCCATCCACCAAGACGCGTCACCCTGCCCTCCGGGCAGAAGACCTGGGAGTTTGACTGTGACGACGGTAAGACTTACACCTCGGGCGACCTGGCAGCCCTCATCGGGCTTGCGAGGGGGGCAAGCCTGATGCAGCGGCTGTCTATGATGGACTGGGACAGCGAGTGGCTCCTCGCCCCTCCTGCCAAAAGAGGGTTCTCCCTCACCGGCGAGGCGGCTAAGAACGCAGGCAGCGCTGAGTGGGCCGCGCTGTCAGGTAAGGACAGGAGTGCAAACTTGTGGAAAATTCCTGCCGCAGGGACGTTTGAACTAACTTTATCTTGCAGCGGCGAGCGATAAACTGTAAACTGAGTCACATTAACCACTACTTTAAGGAGACCACCATGAAAACCTACAGCGAAGACACCCCGCTCGACAGCCTGTCATGGAAAGAAAAACTCACCTGGTTCTGTTTCACCATCGCTTGGGCTGGGTTTATTTGCGGAACTTTTGCCTGGTTGGGGAGGTAGAGAATGAAAGACATTTCTTTTGCAGCAGACAAAACTTTGCTCGATGTAGTTGAGGACGGGTTCAGCCAAATCGAAGAAGGCGAGGGGTTTGAATACATCATCGGCAAAATCAGAGGAGGCGCCCTGAAGGTTGTTTTCGAGCCCGAATCATCTGATTTTGAATCTGTGGTAATCGACGGTGTTGATGGGTTTGGTTACACTTTGGTCTTTGAGGTGTAGTTATGACCCCCGAACAAGTCAAATTCATCCGTACCACCCTTGGGCGGACCCAGCAGGACATGGCTAAGATCCTCGGGGTCTCCGTCAGCGTCTGGAAACTCTGGGAGTCAGGTGGAGGCGGACCGAAGCCGGAGAACATGACTAAACTTCTGAAACTCCACCACCACGTCGTCGGGCGGGAGGGGAGGGAATGATCAAAGTAACCCTCGACTGGGAAACCGCCTACGGCAAACACCCAGTGACGCAGGAGAACATCACCCTGTCGAAAATGACAACGGAAGAGTATGTCCGTCACCCCCTCTTCAAAGTCCACGGCCTGGGGGTCAAAATAGAGCGTGAGCGAGCATTTTACATCTACAAGCGAGACGACCTCCTGCACTTCCTGAAGGCCCACCCCTGGCAGGACTCTTTCGTCTGCTGCCATCACACACATTTTGACGGCGCCATACTCTCCTGGCGGGCAGGGATCAAACCGGCGTTATGGGGCTGTACTCTGAGCATGGCCCGCGCCCTCTACCCGCACGAGTCAGTGAGCCTGGCCAACATCGCCCGTCTGCTGCAGCTCGGCGAGAAAGGACACGAGCTGGTCAACTTCGTCAATCTCTGGGAACTGACCGACGAGCAGCAGCGGATACTCGGTGGGTATTGCTGCAACGACGTGGAGCTGACCTCCGATGCTTTTGATGCGATGAAACGGAACTTTCCGCCGTCCGAGCTACGGTTGATCGACCTGACCATCCGCTTGTTCACCGAGCCGGTGCTGCAGGTGGAGCGCAGCATTCTGATCGAGGAGTACAAACGTGAGCGTAGGAGCAAGCGGGTGCTGCTGAAGAAGTGCGCGACGGACAAGTCCGTGCTCGCTTCCAACGACCAGTTTGCCGCCCTGCTGTTGACCCTCGGCGTGGACCCCCCCAAAAAACTCAGCCCTTCAAAAGTCAAGGATGGGCGAGTGGACCCGGACAACGTCGGTGAGCCACCGCTCGGGATACTGCCTTCGTTCAAAACTGCAGGCCTGCCAGTTGGGGACCGAGTGCGGATGAAGGAGGAGAAAAACTCCTACCCTTGGGCCTACGCCTTCGGCAAGAGCGACGAGGAGTTTAAGATGCTCCTCGACCATCCGGACGAGCAGGTTCAGGCTGTGGTCGAGGCCCGCATGGGTATCAAATCGACAATTAAGGAAACCCGCAGCAAGCGGTTCTTCAAGATCGGCAAGCGCGGGGCGTTCCCGGTGTACCATAATTACTACGGGGCGAGAACTGGCAGGGATTCCGGCGGCGACAAGCAGAACACTACCAATCTGAATCGGGTAGATCCGCGTGACCCAACATCCGGGGCGCTGCGACGGTCCCTCAATGCTCCTGAGAAGCACGTTCTTGTGGTACGCGACCTCGGACAGATCGAAGCGCGGAAGCTCTCTTATGCTGCCGGCCAAGAGGATCTGCTGGACCTGTTCCGCGCCGGCGGCGACCCTTACAATCGCCAAGCGACAAAAATCTTCGGCTATGAGGTCAATCGCAAGCTCGACGAGTTCTGGCTGGAGGGTTTGGTTGGCAAGAGCTCGACGCTCGGAAATGGTTACGGTATGGGCTGGTCAAAGTTCCAGGAGTCCCTGCGGGTCGGGTTCATGGGCGCGCCACCGTTGCTGTTTGATCAAGTTGCCGCGCAGAAGCTGGACGCTGACATTGACACATTTTGCCATCAGAGAAGCTACAAGCCTGGATACGCCTTCCTGCGAGACGAGGCACTGGCAATGAAGCCCCTTAATGTTGACGAAGAAACTCACCTCTGGCACTGCGCAGCCGTGAAGCAGATAGTTGATAAGTACCGGCAGAGTAACAAAGCGATCGTAGATTTTTGGGGCGAAGCACAACGAGCGCTCGACGCGATAGTGCGGGGGGAAACTATCCCAGTTGGCAAGCGTAACCTCGTGACTACCTGCCCCGAAGGGTTTCTTCTCCCTAACGGCATGAAAATCAGGTATTATAAGCTGCAGCGCAATGATAGCGGCGAGTTTCGCTACCTTTCCAATCGACGCAAAAAAGAGTGGTCGTACCTGTACGGCGGCAAGGCGGTGGAAAACATTATCCAAGCCTTGGCCCGAATCGTCCTCACTGACCAAATGCTGGAGATCAACCGCTGGCTGAAGCTGCAGCGGCAGACGGACAAAGGCAAGACATACTCGGTGGTGACCTCGACCTACGACGAAGTAGTAGCCTGTGTCCCGTTTTACCGCGCCGACGACTGCCTGCAGATGATGAAGGAAGTTATGGCCACGGCGCCGGCATGGTGCCCGGACCTGCCGTTGAAATCTTCCGGTGGGTATGCGGTGAGCTACGGGGATTGTGAAAAATAAAAGGAGAAAATTATGGCAAAGCAACCGTACTACCACAGGTGCGAAGGGGTAGTGCTGTTTACCGCAACACAATCGGTGACGGAGGAAGAGTTTGTCAAGGCGGTAGAAAAAGCCCTTAAACCGTTTGGCGTCGTAAAGGGTACTGTTGAAGTGGAATGTGTGACAAATGAAAACGGAATCCTGTTTTCTGGCTGGTGTGAGCCTGAGCCAGGGGACCCCTCAGATTTATAAAGTAAACCCCGCAACTTTTTACTTGCAATAGTTTGTAAACCGTGTCACAGTGAATTGTACAGCGCCCGATGCCCTCGCAGGATCGCACTCTGGCTGGGTAACTGACTGCGAGGGCATCATTTTTTAAGGAGGGGAGTATGAAAGATTTGCAGCGATACACTCCTACAAGAGAGTGGGATTTGGCAGTGATGGCAGAAGACGACATCGGAGAGTACGTAAAGCTGAAGGATGTTGACGAGCTTATAAAGTTTCTTCACGCTCAGGTGCAATACCAAAAAGATCGTGCCGACGCAAACTGGAAAGCCCTGTGTGAGTGTAGAAATGAGGAGAACCTATGAGAGCATGGGATAATCAAAACAAGCGGTGGCTTGAAGTTATGTCTATTTCCTTTTCTGGGGAAGACATAGTAAAAATTGAGGCTAAGGTGCCAGGAAGTAACATACTCGCTGTTGGGTGGTACACAGTAGAGCGCGAAGACCTTGCAAGGGTGGCTATTGTAGGGGCAGTTCTGCACAACACAGATTTATTACCCCTTCCGGAGGAAAAATGATTGAAGTTTTGAACGCCCGCGGAAAGAAGTTCTCGTGGAGCTACACCGCCCTGACCGCCTACGAAAACTGCCCGAAGGCCTACGCCGCCAACCGTTTTTACTGCACCATCCCCTGGGTAGACACTGAGGCGATCATCTACGGCAACAGGGTACATAAGGCCGCTGAGCTTTTCTTGAAAGGCATCCCACACCCGGACCTTGAGGCATTGAAACCTGTCGAGAAATACGCCGAGGCCATGCTCCGCTCCGGCCACAAGGTCGAGGCCGAGCTTGAGATCGCCCTGACCAGGCAGTTGAAGCCTGTGTCCTGGTTCGCCAAGGATGCCTGGTTCAGGGCTAAGCTCGACGTGGTGGTTACCAAGGTCAAGGAGTCCTCGGTCAACCTCTTCGACTGGAAGACCGGCGGCAAGATCAAGGACGACGAGGACCAGCTGCGGGTCTGCGCCGCCGCCTTGTCGGTGGGCAGGCCATACCTGCAGGAGTTTGGCGGCAAATATATCTGGACTAAGCACCAGCAGACGACCGGCATCAAGCCGATCACCAAGGCAGAGATCCCCAAGGTCTGGCAGGAGTTCCTGCCTCGGGTGCAGAGGATGGAGGACGCCTGGGCGTCGGAGAACTTCCCGGCCAGACCCTCCGGTTTATGTCCTTGGTGCCAGGTAAACGATTGCGCTTCACGGCGCGGGGAGAGGAGAGTATGAAAGCAAAAACAATCAGGCGAGTGCTCGAAGCGAAAGTAAAGGACTGGGTAGAATCGGTAGACGACCAGGTAGTTGCGAAAGTCATTAAGGAAAACACAATCATAACCGGGGGCTCAATAGCCTCAATGCTCCTGCAGGAGCGGGTCAACGACTACGACGTGTACTTCAAGACCGAGTCCGCTGCGAAGACGGTGGCTCAATATTACGTTGACAAATACAATGCCGCGCACAACCCAAAGATTGTTCCCGAAGTAAAGATCCTCAACGGCAGGATCCAGATAGTTGTCAAGTCCGCCGGCATGGCAAGCGAAGAAACGGACGATAGCAAGTACCAGTATTTTGAAACTCTGCCAGAGGACAACATTGAAAGTGCGGAGTACGTCGATCCGGTCGAGGCAGACCTTGAAGCAGCAACAGAAGGCGACGATGGAGAGAAGTATCGCCCTGTGTTCATGTCATCCAACGCCATCACCCTCTCCAACAAAATCCAAGTTATCATCCGCTTCTATGGCTCTCCGGACGAGATCCATGCAAACTACGATTTTGCCCACTGCACCAGTTGGTGGTCGTCTTGGGATGGGCATCTTGAACTACGTCCAGCGGCGATGGAAGCTTTGCTCGCCAGAGAGCTTCGGTACCAAGGCTCAAAGTATCCGCTCTGTTCGATTATTCGGACCCGTAAGTTCATCAAGAGAGGGTTTTCTATAAATGCTGGGCAGTACCTGAAGATGTGTATGCAGCTGAGTGAACTCGACCTGACAAAAGTCGATGTGTTGGAAGACCAGCTTACTGGCGTAGATGTGGCCTATTTTCATCAGGTCATCTCTTACTTGCGAGACGCAAAAAAGGACTTCGACGCTGCGTATATTTGTGAGATAGTCGATAAGATTTTCTAAGGAGTGACCAGCATGATCACCTCATACGAAGACTACATAGACTGGTGCTGGGACCGAGATCAGGAGCCGCTGTCCGAGGATGAGTGGGCAGCAGAGGTCGCACAAAACCGGGCCGACAGGCTCATAACCAACAAGGAGATGGATGATGCAGGGGAGTAAGCCAGTAACAGTTTTGTGGCACCATGATGCAGATGGGTTTGCCTCAGCCTACGCAGCCTGGAGAGTCTACCAGGACACGGCGACATACATCGCTGTGCAGTACAGCCAGCCGGTCCCTGAGATCCCCGAGGGCACGACGCACCTGCTCATCGTCGATTTCTCTTACGACCGTGAGACCTGCGACGCCCTCGCCGCCAAGTACGCGCTGCTGGTCATCGATCATCACCGGTCGGCGGAAGAGAATTTGCGAGGCAGCAACTATGCCATCTTCAGCATGAACAAGTCCGGCTGCGCTCTGACCTGGGAGTATTTTCATAAGCGAGAGCCGATGCCTGCCATCCTGGCTTATGTCCAGGACCGGGACTTGTGGAAGTTCGAGTTGCCCAATTCAGAAGAGGTAAGTCTCTATATCGCTACTTTACCGTTTGATTTTGAGGATTGGCACAAAGAGGCTACTCGTTTAGACTTCTCCCCTCGCGCGTGGAAGTTCGGTAGTTACCTTCGTTCCTTCCGCAACGGCCAGATCCAAGCTGCCCTGCGCGACGTTAGGGTCATGTTCTGGGACATCCATGAGGTGCCGGTGCTCAACTGCTCGGCCAACGTCAGCGAGGTCGGCAACGAACTCTGCCGAGCGTACCCTGACGCTCCGTTCTCCGCGACATACTGCGACAGGAAGGGGGTGCGGTCGTGGTCGTTGCGGTCGGTTGGGGGTTTCGATGTCTCTGAGATAGCTCGGCGGTATGGTGGCGGGGGGCATTCGCGAGCCGCAGGATTTGCTACGCCGATAGGCACTTGGCCTGAGAACTTCTTGCTGTCTCTGGAGCCTGCGACTGAGACGACTCATATTCTTGTATGACTTTCTTTGGGAGGAGTGATGTATCCATCAATCTTTCTCATAATCGCGGTGCCTTTGTTGCTGTCAGGCTGCGACTCTAAATTTTGGAAGCCTTTACAGTGCTTGGAAACAAGTAAGGTAGTAGAGATAGAAGCTATTATCTACCGGGGAGGGATTGTGCGGCTGGAGAACGGTCTAAGCGTGGACGTGGGGCAGCCGCACGAACCAGTTAAGGTAGGCAGCGAGTGGTGTGTTAAATATTCACGATGACTTTCTTTGGGGGGAAGTGATGGACGACTGGCTCAGCGAGTACAAAGAGATGATCGATGACTGTCTGAAAACCAAGAGCAGGGAAGACCGACTGACAGAATGGGAAGCTGAGTTTCTCAACTCTGTAGAGACGCAGATGGTGTCCAAGAATACCATTTCCCAAAAGCAGATAGATGTGCTTGAGAGGATTTGGGAAAAAGTTACTTCGAGAGGGTAGAGGATGACTACTCCAGAAAGCAAAATCAAATCTCTTGCGAGAGACCTCCTCGCTCGCTACGACATCCAGCCGGCCAGCAAGGCAGGGACGTTCAAGCAGGCAGCAGGCTGGTACTACTTTGCGGTACAAGGGATAATGTCGGTGCGTGGAATACCTGACATAATAGGGCAGCATCGAGGGGTCTTCTTCGGGGTAGAATTAAAGGCCCCCGGCAAGAACCCCACCGGCTTCCAAAAACTCCAGATCGACGCCATCTCCTGCTCCGGCGGAGCTTGTTTCGTGGTGGATGGGCCTGAGACTTTGAAGGTGTTTGAGGAATGGCTGGAAGAGATAGATGAGGGAGCCAATTTCCAAGAGTTCTTGGACTCGGAGGTTTGAGATGACTGACATCTATTTTCCTATGCTATTAGGGCATCTGGTAGGTGACTACCTGCTGCAAAATAACTGGATGGCACTCAACAAAGGAAAGGCTTCTCTGCTTGGATATAGTTCATGTACGACTCACTGTGTAATATACGCTGCAGCGGTTTGTGCTGTAATGGATGTGCTGAGACTTGACTGGTTTATTTTTGTCGCCGCAGGGCACTTCTTATTGGACAAATACAGTGTAGGTGACTGGTGGTTGAAGGTCATTGGCGGGCGGAGCCCTTCCGTATTTGTGAGTACACCTGCAGAAGGAAACTCAATGACGTACTTACAGGCAGGGTTCACTGCAGTTGTGTATGCCGTTGCAGACAACACCATGCACTTGCTGATTATGTTTTTTGGTTGGAGGATGTTATGGGCTTGAATTTTATGTTCTCGCGGGCACGTGCTGACTATCCATACCCTCCACGCCCCGGGGCTACGACGTTCCTTCCTAACCCCGATCCCAGCAAATACACCATCGTACGAAAAAACCAGATAGGCACACATTTACTAATGGAAATCCAATATGTTGGGTGTATTAATTACGAAGGCAGAAAAATACTGGTGTTTACAAACTGCGAGTGGCGAGATCTCAAATCACAGCGCATCATAGATCCTCATTTCAGTGATAATTCATCACTTCGTTACCCGTTTGCCAGATTCGCACCAACTGCATTAGGGTGGGAGATGGCAGAAATATTGTGCTACGCCTTACTACAAAAAGGAGGTTTGAGATGAACAACCTGTACTGCTCCTCCTGCGGCAAGAAGACCTTGCAGGAAACTGACGATGAAGACTATGAGGTCGGAACCCTCCACGCTTGCCTGTCCTGCGGAGCAGTTTACTGGATGTCTCCTGCTGTGGATGTCGAAGTAACTGCTGAGCCGGATCCGCACGATGTGTTCCAACCACTCAATTCTGTGATCGAAGTAACTCTCGCAGCGTTGAATCTGCTGAACCATCCCAGTCTTGGGTATATCAATAGGGTGTATAAATGACCACCATACTGCTTGCTTGGATTGAATGCGTGTATAAGAAGGATTTCGAGCTTCTGTACATTGGTACAGTGATTATTGATGTTGTAGCGGTTATTACTTTAGCAGAGTTGGTAACAGCAGCACTTAAATTTTTGGGCAACTCATGACCATCCGTGTCTTAAACGACCACTACGTCATCGAGTCCGACAACGCCGGCCAGTTCCGCGCCCTGTTCCCTGATCTCAAGGAGGCGGTGGTGCAGGGACGTCAGTTCGTCGCCGTGCCGCACACCCTCGAGGTCGCCCGGGTGCTCAATAACATCGGCTGTAAAGTTCAGTCCCCGATCAGGACACAGTACGACTGGCCCGGGAGATACACTCCGAGGTGGTATCAAATTGAGTCGGCGGAGTTTTTCACCTTTTACTCTCGCTGCTACTGCCTATCCGAGATGCGTACGGGAAAAACCCTCAGCGCCCTGTGGGCTGCCGACTACCTCCGCCGCGCCGGCAAGATCCGCCGCACCCTGATCGCCGCCCCGCTCTCCACCATCTACGATGTCTGGGAGCAGAACATCTTCGAGAGCTTCCCGCTGCGCACCTTTGCCGTCTTGCACGGTAGCCGGCAGAAACGCCTTGAGCTACTCGCTCGGCCGCATGACTTCTACATCGTCAATCATCATGGCATGGGGCTTATTGAAGAAGCCCTTGCCGCCCGCCCGGACATCGACCTGGTGATCGTTGATGAATTAGCCGAACTTCGCTCAGCGAAAAATAAGAAGGGCGTCCTGTGGGCGCCGATGAACCGAGTATTGAACAAGCAGGGCATTGTCCGCTCCGCCTGGGGATTGACCGGTACACCGACTCCAAACGAACCACCTGACGCCTTCGGACAATGCAAGCTGATCACCCCTGAGAACTACCGAGGCCACTTCACCAGCTTCAAGCACGAGACCATGCTGCAGTTTGGACCGTTCAAGTGGGTGCCAAAGAAAGGAGCAGAGGAGTCCGTCGCCAGGATATTGAAACCAGCCATCCGGTTCAAGCGGACGGTCTGCTCCACCATGAAGCCATGTTTCATCGATCGGCGGGCCCAGTTGTCGGCGGAGCAGGAGAGAGCGTACAAGCAGCTGCGCAACCAGGCTGCCACCGACCTGCGAGGACAGACAGTTACAGCAGTTAATGCTGCGGTATTATTGAGTAAATTGATACAGGTCAGCTGTGGCGTAGCTTATGATGCAGAAGGTAAACTGGTCAAGTTCGACTTCGGCCCGCGGTTGAAAGTCCTTGAGGAACTGATCGAGGCCAACAACGAGAAGGTCTTGGTCTTCGTGCCGTTCACCGGGGTTCTGAACACCCTCGCCACCGAGCTCCGCAAGCGGTGGTCGGTGGCAGTCGTCGACGGCAGCGTCTCGGCCGGCCGGCGAGCGCAGATCTTCCGGGAGTTCCGTTCGCTGCCCGATCCATGGATCATCATGGCCAACCCGGACACCATGGCCCACGGTCTCGACCTCACCGCCGCTTCCCTGTCGATCTGGTATGCCCCTTACTTGAAAGCAGCCAAGGTCCAGCAGGCCAACGCCAGGACAGATGGGTCAAAACAGTCGGCCAAAATCGACATCGCCCATATCTATGCAACAGCCGAAGAGAAACGTGCTTACGATGTCTTGCTCGGTAAGGGGCGCTTTCAAGACGTCGTCCTGGAGATGGCAAACAAAGGAGGAAGGTAATGCAAAGACACATCAATGACATGATGGCCGGGGAGCATATCGTTCTGATTTTTCCAACATACCGAGACGCCAGAGAAGCCGCGAATAGCCGCTGCCCACCGGGGGCAATAAATATTCTGAGCGAAATACGGCTGGAGCACAGGCCATCCGCCGGATGGATTCAGTTTGGTTATGCTGGGATGAATTGTGAAAGGTTACAAGGAATCCTTGCTGACATCCGTTTTGTGTCAGACGCAGATCTCTTAGTAACCAGTCAATTTAAAGATTTCGCCCGGGAAAGGTCTGATAGGTATATCAAGCATAACGGATTATGAACCTTTCACTCATAGAAATACATCAGCGGCAGAACCTCCCGCTCGATCAAAAGATTGCCTGGGCAAGGGATCGGATAAAGGAGTGGTACGAAGCTTGGGATGGGAAGGTCTATGTCGCCGATTCTGGCGGGGCTGACTCGACAGTGCTTCGACATCTGGTTCGACAACTATACCCCGATGTACCCTCGGTATTTGTGAATACCGGGCTTGAGTTTCCTGAAATCGTCGCATTCATGAAAACCATTTCAAACATAGTATGGTTGAAACCGAAAATGCCCTTCGTAGAAGTCATCAAGCGGTATGGGTACCCTGTGGTAAGTAAAGAGGTCGCCATGGCTATTTCTCGCTGCCGAAATACAAAGTCAGAGGATCAGCGGAGGTTGCGCCTGTATGGTGGTACGAACCCCTCCACCGGTAAAAAGCAGTCTGTCGGAGTGATTCCACAGAAGTATCATTATTTAGTCACTGCGCCTTTCAAAATCAGTGAGCAGTGTTGCGAATGTATGAAGAAGCAACCGTTCTATAAGTACCACAAAGACACTGAACAAGTTCCGTTTGTAGGAGTAATGGCGGCTGATGGCCGAAGCCGGCTGCGAAGTTACGCTGCTCATGGATGCAATATCTTTGACCGAAAGAAGATGATGTCTCGCCCGCTTTCAATCTGGACCAAGGACGATATCTGGCGATGTATTAGAGCAGGCATACCTTATAGCCCTATCTACGACATGGGCTACGACAGGACGGGCTGCGTGTTTTGCATGTTCGGGTGCCAGATGGAGAAAGAGCCTCGCTTTGTGAAACTGAAACAAACCCACCCAAAACTCCACAGATACTGCATGGAGTATCTCGGGCTGAGAGAAGTCCTAGAGTTTATGAATATACCCTATGAATAAAAAGTAAACCCCTTCACAAATAATTGTTGACAACCCGTTTACAAAGAGCTAAGGTTGAGTTGAATGAGCGAAAACGCAGCGTGGTGGAATTGGTAGACGCCTGACCAACCAGTAATATGTCAGAGGAGTAAGTTGGTTGCTTACTTTTGCAGGTTCGAGCCCTGCCGCTGCGACCATTTAATTAAACCGGGAAGTAAATATGAAATACGAAATCAGCGGGATAAAATATGAACTCGCCAATAAGCGGGGAAAAGCACGGCGAGTGAGAAACATAAACCGCCCAGAATGTCCTGTGTGTAAGAAAAGACTGCGTCTGGTCCTGGTAAGCACACCTTGGCATGACCACCTATTTTGGGACTGCCCTTGCACGAAGCAATTATTGGAGGATATACAGGCCTGTAAACTGGTTGCGGATAGAGACCTAGAAGATGAAGGGAGAACGGAATGACCAAACCAGTAGGTATGATGAGTATGGCGGAGTATAAGATCCTGCACCAGGTCTGCCCGAAGTGCGGCAGGGCCCCGAACCGGCTCACCAGTGTCAACTACCCGGCCCCGCCGGACCTCAACGTCGTCGAGTGCATGTGCAACTGGATCGGCACTGTCAACGAACTGAAACCTCAAAAGAAGAAGGAGACCACCATGCGAAGCCCGAAAAAAAACAGACCCGATCCAACCGGTTGCCCGATCTGCGGCCACACAGAGTTTTCTTCGACGTTACTTGGAAGTATTGGCGGGATAGATGCTAATATTCTGACTTGTGGTAACTGTTTGTGGAAAGGTATTCGAAGTGACCTTGGCTACACTGTGGCCATTACTGTCGATATGGTCATCGAGAAGTACGTTGCCACTCGAGACCTGATCACGGAAAAGAAAAAGGCCCTTGACGCCGAGCTTGCCGACCTCAAGGCCCTGCAGGAGAAACGCGAGGCCTGGCTGATGTCCGAGATGACTCGGGTCGGTGCCACCTCGCTGAAGACCCCGCACGGCACCAGCTACATTGAAACCATGGACTCTGTTTCCGTGGCTGACTGGGAGACATTCTTCACTTGGGTCCAGGCCAACGCCGAGTTTGAGTTCCTGACCCACGCGGTCTCCAAGACCGCGGTCAAGCAGCGACTCGAGGACGGGCAGGCGCCTCCTCCGGGGGTTAATTTTACAACATTCAAAGGCATTAAGGTGAGAAGATCATGAAATCATTTAACCCGGCTCTGGCGAAAGATCTTATCTACGAATTGAAGACTATTCAAGGAGGTCCGCGGGAGCAGGCCCTCGTAGCAGCCGAGCTGTTCAGAACTATTGATACGCATTACAAGGACCAAATCCTCGTACTCGAAGCTCGGGTACAGGTCCTTGAGCAAGACGTAATCTACACAGAGCTTCTGAAAATTAGGAATTTATCCGAAAGGATTTTAACAGCAGTGCAACCGCCCCCAGAGGGCACCGACCAATCTCAAGGAGATAACACATGAGCAATCTCGACCTGATGATCCCAGACCGCACGACCATTCCGTCATATATCCTTGATCCTACCCTCGCCAAGCAGGCCAACGACGAGGCGGCTGCCGGCATTTCCACCGGGATGCCTCCCAGAGTGAAGCTGTCGATGAAGCAGTTCAAGCTCGTTGATGCTGCTGGGGAAGAAACCCTGTTCCCGCCGAGCAAAATGATTATTGGTCCGGATGAAAATTCGTACCTGCCGGTGGTCGTGCTGCGGGCCAAGAAACCCCTGCAGAAAGCATGGTACGCCACAGCCTACAACCCGAATGAGGACGGGAAGCAGCCTGATTGTTTCTCTACCGACGGTGAGCGGCCTGACCCGACCTCTCTGGCAGTACAGAGCGACCTCTGTGCCACCTGTCCGCACAACCAGTTTGGCAGTGCGGTAGATCAGAGCGGCAACGCGATGAAGGGTAAGGCCTGCGCCGACAGCAAAATCCTGGCTGTGTTTGTCCCCGGCAGCAGGAAAGTAGAGACTGATCCGAAGATCTACCAGTTCAAACTCCCGCCCGCCAGCCTGAAGAACTTCGGTATGTACGTCAAGCAGCTGTCATCCGCTGGCATCCCGCTCGGCACCGCCCAGACCTTGGTCGGCTTCGACATGACCAAGGAGAACCCGGTGCTCATCTTCAAATTCGGCGGTTTCCTGCCTGAAGCATCCCTGCCCAAGCTGTCCGAACTCGCAGCCCTGCCGGAGATCGAGGACATCATCGGCGGGTTCAACGCTCCTGCACTGCCGGCGCCTCCGGTTGTCCGCCAGCTTGCCGACGCACCTCCCCCGGCCACTGACTTCGCAGAAGCCCAGGCCAAAGCTGATACAGAAGCAAAAACCAAGGCCGACGAAGCCGCAGCAGCCGCCAAGTCCAAGGCCGAGAAAGCCGCGGCCACCAAGGCAGCCAACAAGAAAGCTAAGGAAGAAGCTGAGGCCAAAGCCAAGGCGGATGCCGAAGCGCAGGGTGGTGGAGAGTTGCTGGACGACCTCGGTCTTGACCTCGGCTCGGTCCCGGCCGCCGCAGCTGCAGCTTCTCCCGGCGAAGTAACCGACGACCAACTGATGATGGACCTCGGTCTGTAAGATTAACCTTCCGGCAGGGGCAGAACATCGCTCCTGCCTTCGCATAAGAGAAGAGAGCCTCCATGTCAGAATCAGCGAAACAGAAAGTAGAGTTCATCTTCCGCATCATCGATGTTGCCGAAATGAAGCAGGTAGATTTCTCATTTATCACTGGCATCTCCAGGGAGACCATCCACCGCTGGAAAAAGGGTCACAACGTGGCGGACCAGCTACGGCTCACAAGGGCGTACTGGTACGCGCAGATGATCCAGAAAGGCTGCAAGGCTGGCCGGTTCCCGCTGCCTGAAAAACTCAAGACAACGGAGCGGCAGGCGCTGCTGAAGAAAATCGTTGCGGAAATGTCACGTCCACAGTAGGTAACGAAGCGATACATATATAACCTACAAGTGGAGGTGATGGATGTTCCTACACCGGCTCCTTCCCGGAGAAGGGTATTACTGCGTCGCGATGCTGTTGCCTGGTGGTGGGTTTCGTCATTATTTCCACGACAACCTCGACGCCGCCGTAGCCAACCTCCTCGCTTTGGATAAAGGCGGCAATACCGTATACATAACTCAGGCGGCATTCAGCCCTGAGAAGATCGAAGAGGCCCAGGCGCATAACCGATCGCTGCCACGGGGGCTGCTGAAGGACGAGTATAAAAAACTCGCCATGAAGACCAGGAGCCAGGTCAATACCCTGACCCTGAAGAACTTCTTTTTGGACATCGACTGCGGCGAGAAGTGGCCGCTGAAGAACCAGAGCGAGGGCTGCCAAGCCCTGAAGCAGTTCATCGATGACACCGGCCTGCCGATGCCCGCCGTGGTCAACTCCGGCAACGGCCTCTATGCCCACTGGATCCTCACTGAGCCGATCCCTACGGCGCAGTGGCAGACCGTGGCCTACACCCTGAAGAAAGTCGTAGCGGCCTACGCCCCTGCGATCGGTGCCGATTCTTCCCGCACCTCCGACCCGGCCTCGGTCCTGCGCATCCCCGGCACGACCAACCGCAAGCCCGGCAAGGAGCCCAAGCCGGTGCAGCTGATCCACGACCCAGGCGACATCGAGTTCGAGGAGTTCACCGCCCGCCTGCTGGCCGCAGCGCAGAAGAAAAAGGTCCAGCACCAGGCTTTGCTGCCTCCGAAAGTCAACACTGATATCAACGCCGAGTTCTTCGTCCATGACGACGTGCCCAGCGACGCCAACCTGATCGCCGACAAGTGTGCTCAGATCAGCCAGATGCGAGCAACAGGGGGCAACATCAGCGAGCCTGTGTGGTATGCCTGCATCGGTGTCCTGGTTCACTGTGTCAACGGGCCGGAAATTATCCACGCCTGGTCGCAAGGCTACTCCGGCTACACCGTCAGTGAGACCGACGCCAAAATCCAGCAGTGGCGGGACGCGGGAGTGGGACCTACGACCTGCGCCAAGCTCGGCTCCGAGAACGCCGGCGGCTGCATCGGCTGCCCGCACAATGGCAAGATCAAGAGCCCGATCGTCCTCGGTCGGCCGGAACCGGCGAAAAAGGAAGTCCCTGTCGAAGAGTGCGAACCGCCGGCCGGCTACCGCCGCACCGAGGAGGGGCTGTTTGCCGAGGAGGAGGGGCGCTGGGTACGCTTTTATGATCAGGACCTGCACATATCTTGTCTCGCTTACGACGAGTCGCTGGGCTACGAGGTGACCACCCTCCGGCACCGCTTGCCGCACGAGGGCGAGATGGAGTGTACGATCAGGTCGTCGCTGGTCCACGACCCCAAGGCGCTGATGACCATACTGTCAGACAATCAT
>Ga0209319_1000807_pt1 | contig 33022 bp, 29 predicted proteins | sample RifGroE2_FD_184000 | JGI IMG/M metagenome (GOLD analysis project Ga0209319, IMG submission 184000) | Groundwater microbial communities from Rifle, Colorado - Groundwater E2 (SPAdes) (version 2) | ecosystem: Environmental > Aquatic > Deep subsurface > Groundwater | place: Rifle, Colorado, United...
GTACCAATGCCTGGCTGGATGCTTTTAAGGCAATCCTGGTCCGTTTTGAAACAAATGCTGTGCATTGGAAAGCCCTGAATTTAATGGCCTTTTGCGTGATTTTACTACGTCAACTTTAAACAACTTCATATTTTGAAATTGTAAATCAATATATTTCTGAATATTCTTTTGAAATGCGTCTTTATGGAGTAGATAAAATATTTGTTTCGAATAAAACTTATCAATATATCCACTAAAATCAACTCCTTCACCGTATTTATGAGCAAATATTTTTCGGATGTTTTCAATATCGCAAACGAAGATGATTTTATCAAAGCCAAATTTGTTTTCGGGTAGTTTTTCCCCGTTTTCAGCAATTCGATAATTTACCTGATCGAAGTGTGCTGAGAAAACATTAAAAAGACGAAAAATATGTTCGGGATCGAGCCTGTCAAGGTCGTCAATAACAAGTACTTTTTGTATTGCATTTTCTTTCCTTTTTTTCTCCACAAGTTGATCTAATTGGTCTGCAATCAATTGCGAAACGTCATCAAATTCTAAAAGAAAATTGGTTTCAGTCTCGGACTGGAAGTCTCGTAGGATACTCAATTCTGAATTATCATTAATTTCTTTCCATCCTTCTTTAAACTTTTTCAACAATTTTTCAATCATTTCCGCAATAGGAACTACCTGCTTAATTTTCGGCAGGTTTTTCATGAGATTGAAAAGTATTAAGAACTGATTTTCGGAAAAGAAGCTTTTTGCATAATCCAGTTTTGTAAAATCAAATACTTCATCAAACCCAAAATCTTTATCCTGAATTAATTGATAGAGAATGTCGTATTTGATCAGCTTAAAAACATCTTCATTTGATAGTAATGAATAATTCACGGGGCACAGAAAAACAGGATAATATTGATCTGATCTTGCCGTAAAGAACTTATCCAGGAAATAGGTTTTGCCTATTCCAAAAGGCCCAGAAAATATTATTCGGAAATTGTTTTGAAGATTAAGAAAATCGCTAAAGTCTTTTTCGATTGCATCGATTGGGATGATAAATTTATCGTCACTCATTTTTCTTTTAAAAATACGAAACAATCCGTTTGGGTGTACCGGTTTGTAACCGGCAATTTATTCACCTCAGATGGAATTCGCGACACCCAATGAAGCAACAAACTTTCGGTTTTCCTGCCGGTCTTGTCCGGGGTACATCAAAATTGGTATTAAAACGGCGCTTTTGTTTTGCAGGGGACAACATTCCCTCCTGCAGACCGAAAAGCTCGTTTAAATGAGAAAGTTCCCTTTTTTGTGAGCTTTTCGGACAAAAATTAAGCAGCTTTCTCTAAAAAAAGGAAATTTCCTCCGATTTTAGAAAAACTTCCTCCGTGTTTGCTCGATTTTCTCGTAAAAATGACAAATCGCTCGCGTTAGAGGGAATTTTCTCATTTCAAAAGGAAATTTCCTTCAAAAAGGGAAAATCAGTTGTTAAAATGTAGTTTTTGCGACATTCCAAACCTGCTCAGGGAGAGAGGAACGAAGAAAGTTAAAATAGTAACAGATTAAAAATCATCTCACTAAGGCAGGAGTCAAGATAACGAAAGCCGTTCCCAAAAGGAGGACACTGAGAACCGGCACCTTGTGTACCTGACAGAGTTTTGTGGGGTGAACACACACCGAACGCGCCTTGTTGACTGCTTGGGTATCCCCGCTAAAATGAAAGAGACCCCAATTTCAGGAACGAAGCAAAACGATCGTTTCAAAGGGGAGCAAACTAATTTCATGACTGATTTTCCATGATCGAACAGCCTTGTCCGTGTAATCCCTGTCAAATGCAAAATCAGAAAAGGTACCCGCATTGAACCGAAGTATTCTGTCGTAATTCCGAAGATCAAAATTTAGGTTTATGCTTTTTACCCCAATCGTTAAGTTGCTCATAATAAATGCGGACTTTTCGTCTGATTTCAGCATTAATGCGCTAAACGATAAAGGATCGGAAAGCTTACAGGAATAAACTTTTGCGTTTTTATATCCCGAAAGGATTTTAAAAAGATGATATACTGGAAAGAACATGTGGGGTAGGGAATAAAACCGGTCCGGGTATCTGTTTTCCCGGTCGCCCTGCATTACCCCGCACAATCCGGCCGTTTCAAAATAGGTGACTGAGCTGGTATTTGCTCCGGCGAGCGAAGCCATGCTGCCTAAAGTCCATCCCATAGTAAATAACGACATTTGCCGGGGGTCAACTTTTGCAGCTAAATCTTCAGCGCCGTTTCCCTGTGCATCGGTGGCATCGGGATTGAACCGCATTTTCAGGGTAACCGGAGAAGCAAAGACATCGGCCTTCCCCGAAAATAAACGGGCGCTATGAACGGTATGCTTTTGTGCAAGCAAATTTTCGACCAGTGTCTGGTTGTCGAAAGCATGCACCTGCGGATTGATCGAATAGACGACAAAATCCACAAGGTCTGTACTCATTCGGTGCATGTTCAGCTCGGCAAAAAAAGCATCTGTCCCGGCTCCAACCTGTCCCGAAGGGAGAATTTCACGCATAACCGGGACAAGCGCCTTCAGAAGTTCATGATCCGTTGTTTTCTCTTTCTCCCGGAACAAAACCACATGTTTAATCTGGTTCTGCCCTGATTTCAGTAATTGCTTAATCTTGTTAAATTCTTCCTGATAACGGGAAGAGAAATGCAGGCAAAGCTCCAGTCTGCAATTGGTTTGTTCTGATTCAGCAAAAGCCTGACTAATCTTTTCAGCCGAATGGGTGTCGCTGAGATGAATATCACAACGAAGATGGTCCAGACGAAGTTGCCGGATTGCAAATGCTTCATCGGGCGACAATCTGTCGTTTTCGCCCGATTGGTTTAGTCCTAGGCCAGGTAAATCGGTTGATCCTGTAAAATCGCAATCTACACCGTTACATGTGATATAATCGTCTGAATCTATTGCCTTGTTCCCGGATAAACGGAAAACAATTTTTTGCCTGATGATGCTTCCTTTTTTAATGAGTACCGGGAATGGGGTATCCAGTGGCGTGCAGAAAGTTTTATACGAAGAGTCGGTCCAGTTTCGCTGGTCTTCCATTTCGAAAATATCTCCTTCAAAATCGAGAGTGGCTTCCAAGTTACCCAGTACTTTCCACCGCATGCTCCGGATATTTTTAAACGGGTTCTCAGCGCTTATCGCCAACGGGAACACCCCGGAAACAGCATCCTTATCGGCGTAATTTATGACGCACTGACGCCCCATACATTCTTCGACCGGGTGCAACACACAAAAGCCAATCCTGTTTTTTTTGAAATCGGACAGCACTTCACCCTCCATGTCAAATGTTATCGTCCCATCCGGAGTTCCCTGCAATTGGTACCGGGCTGCAAAAACGTCCCGGTACTTTGCAGTGTAAACTATTTTGAAGCGGTCGCTTTCAATTGACAAATTTTCATTATCAATCGTGCAATCCAATGTTCCCCAATTCTGATCGCGCACAGCGCTGTAAATCATGCGCAAAATTTCCGTGTTACCCTGTTTGACCTGACGGATGCACCCGTTTTCATAACCCATTTTGAGCGGACCTGCCTGCAAGGACAATGACAGAGGAACTGACGCCGGACTTCCGTAATACAAGACCTCTTTGGGCCAGTCTGAAAAATGATGTTTCATTCCAGGTAAATTTTATATCACCTCATGAAGATCATTTGCATGATCCTTTGATTCGTATTTGCAACAGCATTTCAGCATAGTGATGGTTCGTCAAAAGACATTCCTCCCAACGGTAAAATGCCTGTGGCTGTTCAGCGTTTTATTCCTGCGATTTTACTTCAATTTGGGCCAGTTTTTCAAAATACTGGATGAGCCCCGCGTGATCGTTCTCTTCTTTCCCGTCAATTTTTAATGCCTGCATCATTTCCATGACAGCAGTTGTCAACGGAAGCGGAACACCAACCTGATGACCTGTTTCAATGGCATTGGCCAAATCTTTTATATGAAGTTTAATTTTGAATCCCGGGTTAAAGTTACGATTAAGAATCATCGGGGTTTTTGCATTCATTACTGTACTTCCCGCCAATCCGCCTTTGATGGCATCAAAAATTAATTTAGGGTCTACCCCCGATTTGGTTGCCAATACCAAGGCTTCGGACAGAGCGGCAATGTTCAGGGCAACAATGATCTGGTTGGCCAGTTTGGTAACATTCCCACTGCCGATTTCACCCGTGCGAACCACACTTGCGCCCACACATTTCAGGATCGGTTCACAGAAGGCAAAATCACCTACATCGCATCCGACCATGATGGCCAGAGTACCGTCAATGGCCTTTGGTTCTCCCCCGCTGACGGGAGCATCCACAAAACGGACGCTTTTCTTTTTGCATTCGTTATACATTTCTTTGGAAACAAGCGGGGCTATTGAACTCATATCAATAATGATACACCCTTCTTTTGCTCCTTGCAGTAAGCCATTGGCCCCGGTAACTACTTCGCGGACTTCCGGTCCGTTGGGGAGCATGGTAATAATGGTATCACATTCCACAGCCACTTCTTTCGGCGCTGAAGCAGCCTTCGCCCCCAAAGCAACTAATTCTGCGACGGCCGGTTGCATAATGTCATATACGATTAAATCGTACCCCGCTTTGATCAGGTTTTTTGCCATGGGCTTGCCCATGATACCCAAACCAACGAATCCTATTTTTTTCATAGTAAACTTTTTACGTTAAAATTGTTTTCCAAAATTTCTGATATATCAAGGTGTTAATGATCGCACCTTCAGCAGAACATATTCCGGTATCTACAATACAACCACCTGTCCCGTTTTTGTTGATTCGATGGATGCAAATACCAGCTTCATGGTTTGCAGATTGTCGCGACTTGTAGTTTCTGCTTCTTTGCCTGTACTCAATGATTCCAGCATGTGGTTGTTACATGAAACAATGCTCTGAATGCAATCACCACCATGCAGATTGTAGTCATAGTCGCTTATCCAATCGTATTTATGCCAGGTTTTTGTGTCAATCACAGTTGTTTGGGTTCCATCATTTACATGAAGAACATTTTCCTTATCAAGAAGCAACCAACCTTTATCTCCTTCAATAAAAACCCTGTTTTCCAAATTGTTTCCTATATCACAGATACAGATGGTCGGACCGATTTTTAACATCGCTGTAAACATATCTTCTCCTTCAATAAAAGGGACGCTTTTTGAGGTTTGAACATAGATTGATTGTGCTTCCCCGAAATAGAACCGGGCGAGGTCGAAAATATGCGGCCCCATGTCCATGTGATGAACGTATTTCAAGGTTGCCAGGAAGGGCTGAACAGTGAACATTTCAGCTCCTCCGTAGCACAGTTGAATGTGCGCCCTGTAAGGTATGCCAATTGCCCCAAGATACTTTTTCACAGTTCTGAAAGGAGGTTGCCACCTATAGTTCTCATGAATAAACAAGGGAACTCCGGCATCTTCACAGGTCTCTGTCATGCGTTTGCAGGATTCCAGATCGAACGACATCGGTTTCTGACATATTACCGGTACTTTGTATTTAGCAGCCAATAATACTAAGCTTTCATGGGCAGGCACTTCAGTGATGATATCGGCAAAATCGATTTGTTCATTTTTAAATAATTCTTCGGGATCGCTGTAAACCTTTGGACTCCCATATCTTTCTGCGATCTTCTCAGCTTTGGCTACTGTCCGGTTATAGAGAGCAACCAATTCAACGCCTCCTACTTCATTCCATGCAGGTATTTGAAGTGTGCTCCAGTAGCCTGTTCCAAAAGCAGCGTATCGTAATCGTTTCATCTAATTCAATTTTTGGTTATTTTTTAGTAGCTCCATTCAGCCAAAAAAACTTTGGAAGAACAAATTGATCAGGTTTGTTCAAAGTTTCTATTCGACCGTTGAACAGATTCGTTCCTTTCAGAAAAATGATTGCATATTAAGAATGAATTGCACTTTCAATCCATATTCCAATCTGCATAATTCAATTCCGGAAATGCACTTATTGACTATTATTTACCTATATAAATTTTAAAAGGAAGTATCCGTTTCGGATTTTCAACCATTATGGTATTTATCTGCTCATCCGTTATTCCAGCATCTTTAAATTGCGGTAGTATGTTTTTAAGAATATTTGCATATCCATAGCCGCCATTTTTCACATAGCAAACCTGGGCACAAACATCCTGTGAAATAAGGATTTGCTTTAAATATCCTTTATCAATCATGGCTTTAATGGTTTTTGCAGCTTCCAGTTTGTCCGTATACTGATCTTGTACCGGCTGAAATACTTCCAATCCCAACATATCGAATGCAACATAACAACCCCTTTTTGTATAGGAGATAAAATTATCTACCTGAGCGTAATATACCGGGTTATGACTGACGTAAACGCGCGTTAAATCGGCTCCTTCTTTTTCCAATATATCCAGAGCCTTATTTCTTGCAGTAACACCATCTCCGATATCAAAATGCACATCGATTGCAGCTCCGGTTGCTTTTTGTGCACGGGCCGAGGCGATCAATGATTTCTCCTCAAACGGTGTAATGGGCATGCTGATCCCTACTTCAGCTATAACGCCGGCATGAATGCCGTTTATTCCATCGATAATATCGCTGATTATCATGTCGGTCAACTGCTCTACCGATTTATTTTTGATTGAATCGGGCACCCACTTGTCCTTGTAAAAACCAGCTCCCATTATAATGTTAATACCTGTGGCTACAGATATGCGCTTCAGGCTTTCAGGGTCTCTTCCGATCCCAACGTTGGTTACTTCAGTCAATGTTTTACCTCCGGCATCAGCGTAATATTTCAATTCTGATATTGCAGTGGCTTCATCTGCCAAATCCACTTCAGGGCCATGGTGTAAAATCAGTAAATGTTCATGCGGAAGAGTGATTCCCATTGAATCTGCCGGAATCAGCCCGCGTACGGTCATGACTTTTCCATCCCAACCGGCATTGCTTGCCGATACTTTTTCCGACTCTTTTACCGATTTCTTTTGGGTTTGAGAATTACAACTTACTATTAAAACAATGGCTGTTATAATAAGAAGCAGGGGAAAAACTGTTTTTACAGAATACATATTTTTAAATTTCATAGTTGTATAAATTATGGGTTAAACGCAATGTCGATGATACTTTTCTCACAAAGGCAGCCATAACCTGCGATCCAATCATTTAGATCGCACTGAAGCGTTTGTGTATCTTTTCAATAATATGCCATTCGGTTTTGAGACCTTTGGCAAATTGTACCCAATCACCTGCCTCGAATGAAATTTCATTTCCGTCAGAGTCTTTTACTTTTGCTTTTCCTTCCATTATGAGATATGCTTCTGCCTGCTCATAATTATATGGGAAAACAGACGGTTCACCGGTCCATGTTTCCCAGTTGGCAGTTGAATCAATCTCTGCCTGTGTGGGTTTTCTAACAATCATTTTCATATTCTGATTTTTTAAATTATAACCTAATTATAAGCCGAGCTTCCTGATCATTTCATGCTGATATGCCGTTGACTTCATGCTAATTTCATCCGGAAGGGCAGTGGTCATCAAACCGTCAGAAAGAAATCCGGAGTAATTGATTTCCTTCATTACTTCGAATATTTTGTCAAAATCCAGAAGGTTTGATTTTACACCGGCAGGATATTTATCGCCATCATGAAAATGAAAATGCTTGACATAGTCTTTTGCCCGGCGGATGGTTTCATATACATCCGGATCATCTTCCAGATAGGAATGTCCTGTGTCAAGCAATAATCTGACATTGGGGCTGTCAACACGGTCAATAATGTCTTTGGCATCGTTGAAAGTATTGATGGTATTGATTTCCCATCGATTGGTATATTCAATAACCATTTGAACTTTCTTTTCGGCAGCATACGCCGCCATTTCTTTAAGGGCAGCAACCAACCTTCTTCTGAATTCGGGCATGGTTATACCATCCCAGGCTTCGCCTCTTACGACACCGCACTGTACCAGACAACCCAATTCAGCACACAGATCGATTATTTTTTTCAGTTTAGCTTTGGCAATGACCACTTTTTCGGGGTCTTTATTGACCAGCGAAGCGCTGAAGAAATAATTGATTCCTCCGGAGTTAATAGCTGCAATCTCCATCTGATGTTTTTTCAGCATTTGCTTGCATAACTCAACGTCAAATTTATCCGGGTCTCCCATGATAATTTCAATTCCATCGTAGCCAAGTTCTTTGGCTTTCCCTATGGACTTGTCGAGTTCTCCGGTAAGCATGTCCCAACCTTTCAATTCCGGAAAGTCGGGAGAAACTACAAATACGGATGTTTTAATCATTTTATAATAATTTAGAATTCAACCATTACTTTACCGACCGATTTAAAATTTGTGTTTGCATAATCGAATGCATCTGCCACTCTTTCGAAAGGGAAACGGTGCGTTATAAGCTTTTCTAATTTGAGTTTACCTGACATTATACATTCGATAACATACGGATAGAGGTTCGCGCTATTGCGCGAACCCAGCAGGGTTATTTCTTTTTTGATAATAAGTATTCCATCAATTTTTACATTGTTTTCTGTATATCCGACAACAACGATGCGGCCGCCGGGAGCAACAAGGTGTTGAGTCGATTCAATGACTGCGGGCACTCCGGTTGCATCGATCACCAGTGAACCTCCCTCGTTGTTTGTAAATTCCATAACCTTTTCAAGAACATTTTCTTTGGATGCATTCACGACCACATCGGCCCCAAATTCTTTGGCCCGAGCCAGCCGATCATCATAGACATCAGAAATAAGCACTTTGGCTCCGTGTATATTTTTTGCAAAATCGATAATGGTTAACCCAATAGGGCCCGCCCCGTTGATTACAACCAAATCGTCACCTGTAATTTGGCCCCTTCTGAGTACATTCGCACCAATTGAATACGGTTCGGTCAGAGCTGCAACAGCAAAGGGCATATCGTCAGGTATTTTGTGGCACCGGTTTGCCGGAACTACTACAAATTCAGCAAATCCACCTGGTGTGCTTGCCCCGATTACTTTAAGGTTTGCACAGCAATTGTATTTGCCGACACGACAGGCATAACATTTCCCGCAATTTATTAAAGGCTCAACAGCCACCCGGTCGCCTATTGCTAAACCATTTGCACCACCTTTGATCTGTGCGACAACACCTGCCATTTCGTGCCCAATAGTCCACGGGTGTTTACACAAATAATCCGGGATTCCGTTATAAAATGGAATTTCGCTTCCGCAAATTCCGCAGGCTTTCATTTGAATCAACGCTTCGCCGTCCCGGATTTCCGGCGTAGCTTTCTCAACCATTTCAATGGTGTGTTTTCCGGTAAATAATGCTGCTTTCATAATTTATTTTTAAATTTTTGTAAAAACGATATTTGTTACGACGATGCAACTTTGGTCTTCATCATTTTGAGGGTTCTGTTTTTCACCCTGGGTTTGGTCCAAAAACTGATAAACAGAAGATAAAAAAGGGGGACTGCCACGAGTAACATACCCAAACGTAATCCGATGTAGTCGCCGGCTGCTCCGACTAAAAGCGGGCCGACTGCCCCGCCGATAGTACCGGTAAACAAGATTCCGCTAAACGATCCGTGATGATAATCGACGGTATTAAATGCCAGTTCCATTGATATTGGCCATAATACAGAGATGAACAGACCGATCAGCGCAAATGCGATGATACTGATGTCCTTTCCTCCCCACAGGGATGCAAACAGGGCAATCAATGCCAGTGATGCAGCTACAGACATTATTTTCCGGCTGTCGAAAAATTTCACCAGAAACATGCCCAACGAACAACCCACCGTGAGTAATATCCAATAATAAGAAAGGGTAAACGCACCAGTGGTTTGAGGAGATACATTGTGGTAGGTTTTCAGAAACTGGGACATCCAGTTTGCAACTCCCTGCTCACAAAAAACATAGAAAAAAATAGCCAGAAAAAATAAAACTACCCGTTTGTCTTTTAGAAGTTGAATATACGACGACCGGGTTCCGGTTTTTTCATTTTCTTCCAGCTTGATTTGGGGAAACTGAATGAAAGAAATGACGATCAAGGTAAGCAGCAAAGCTGCTGATGAGACCCAATAAACAGCTACCCATTTTGTTTCCGGAGAAAGCTGTTTTTCCAGAAAATGAAGGATTAAGTTATTATTTGTACCATCTGTAAATAAATGATTGACGAAATACGAATAAATATGTGGGCTTATAAACGACCCCAGACCAAATAATAAGGTCATAAATAACGTGTAGAATGCCAGATTCTCACCGCCGACAGCAACACGTAACAACGGCATAAGATTAACCTGTGCCGCTGCCAGACAACATCCGATCAGGAAAAGTGAAAGCAGGGCAATTGCGTAAACAGGGAACAAGGCAAAAAGAAAAGTTCCCAGGAATCCGACAGCTAAGGCCAAAAGGATAACGGTCTTTACAGATGTTCTTTCCCCAAGCCAGCCTGCAGGAATAGCCACTACGCCATAAGCGATAAAATAAGAAAAAAGTAATACACCAGCAATACCGTAGCCCAGATTATAGGTCACAATAATATCAGGAATAATCGCTCCGATTACCGATGCTACCAAACCGGACTCAAAAAAGATGAAGTTAATGAGTATGACGATTGGGTAGTTGATTTTAGATTTAGCTGACAATCCGGAGTTATTCATGATTAAACCTATTAAATGTCGATCCAAAAGATGCTTATTTGAGTTTTAATACGGTTCTTATTTTCGAAATTACCGCATCGACTGTAAGACCGTAATACACGAGCAAAGGTTCAGCTTCGTTGCACGACACCCCGAACGTATCATTGATTCCCACAAAACCAATCGGGATTTTTTCTTCGCGAAGAGCCTCGGCAATAGCCGAACCTAATCCTCCGAAAATATTGTGTTCTTCGGCTGTCACAACGGCATTGGTTTCCCTGGACAGTGCAATAATTTTATCCCGTTTTAGCGGTTTTATGGTCGGAACATTGACTACCGCAACAGAAATACCTTCTTCTGCTAATTTTTCGGATGCGTCCATTGCCATTTTCACCATAATTCCGCACGCGAAAACCGTAATATCTGTTCCTTTTTTTAACGGGTAAACTTCACCTATTTCGAATGAAGAGTCTTCGGTTGTCAAATCGGGCATGTCGTTGCGACTGGTGCGCATGTATACCGGCCCTTTGTAATCGGCTATTGCATGGGTTGCCTTACGGGTTTCAATCCCGTCGCAGGGAGCAATTACCGTCATATTTGGCAAGGCCCTCATAATCGCCATGTCTTCAACGGTCTGGTGAGACGAACCATCGCCAAAATCACTCAATCCAGCGCTCGAACCAATAATTTTAACGTTCAGCGCAGCATTGCAAATAGCTTGGCGAACCTGGTCAAAAGCCCTGCTGGTAAGAAAAATCGCAAAGGAATTAACAAAGGGTATTTTGCCTGTAAGGGAAAGGCCGGCAGCCACACTCATCATATTTTGCTCCCCAATACCCATTTCGAAATACTGGGCAGGTAATTCATCTTCTACTTTACAAGTCATGGTAGATTTGCAGAGGTCGGCATCCAAAACAACAATACTTTTGTTTTGATGGCACATGGACAACAATTGTTTTCCGTACTCTTCCCTGGGGTTATGTTTTGTATTCATCTTTAATCTCCAATTTTCTGATTAAGTTCAAATAACGCCTGTTCAAATTGTTCCTGGGTCATCAGATTATTATGAAATGCGGGTGTATTCTCGGTAAAACTGATTCCCTTCCCTTTCAAGGTATGAGCGATGACCATTACCGGCTTATCGGCAACACGATCAGCATCATCAAGTACTTTCACAACTTCTTCCATGTTGTTACCATCGATTTCCACAGTGTGCCATCCGAAGGCTTTCCACTTTTCAGCCAACGATCCCACATTGATTCTATCTTTGGTGAATCCCATTGCCTGTATTTTATTGTGGTCCAGAAAGGCAACAAGATTGTTTAGTTTATAATGGGCGGCAACAATTCCGGCTTCCCATATTTGGCCTTCGCCCATTTCTCCATCGCCAAGAATTACATATACTTTAGAATCTTTTTTGTCCAACCGTAAGCCGAGCGCCATTCCCAATCCAATGGAAAGCCCTTGTCCCAGCGAGCCTGTATTTGCTTCAATGCCTGGGGTTTTCAGTACATCGGGGTGTCCTTGAAGAATGGACCCCAAATCTTTCAGTGTATTTAAATGTTTCTTGTCAAAATAACCACTCTCGGCCAATGCTGCATATAAAATAGGACAGGAGTGCCCTTTTGAAAGGACAAACCGGTCGCGATCTTCCCATTTCGGGTCAACAGGCCGGTGTCTCATTTTATAGAAGTACAGTGCTGCCATAATTTCAGCGCTGGAGAGTGCACCCCCATAATGGCCTCTGTGCCCGACCCCAATCATTTGTACCACATTCCGTCGTAATACATTTGCTATTCGTTCCAATTTCTGAATGTCTGCTTTCATTTATTCAAGTTCTGATATTAGTACTATGCCACAAGACTCTTCAGCAGTGCCAGGCTCTGCTTCGCTTCAGCATAAAAATTGTTTGTAAATGCTTCTATACTTATCCTCTGATTGAATCCAATCTTTTTTAGGTTTTCGAAAAAGATTGCATAACAAAGGTCTTCATCTACATTTAACGGAAAGGATCGACCCTGCACTTTGGCAAAATGTACATGTCGAAGATCTTGTCCGGCTTTTAAAAGAATATTCGGGTCCTCTTTTTCAATGCCCATGTGATAATAATCGGCAAGCATCCGGATGTTTTTGCAACTTGCATCATTCATCAGTTGCAAACCTTCCTCCACTGTATTTATAATATTACATTCGGCTTTTCGCAAGGGTTCAATTACAATGGTAATACCTGCTTCTCCGGCTATCGGATCAATCATACGGCACAATTCGATCAATTGTTGGTAAGCTGAATTTTTAGGAAATCCTTCGGGAATAGTTTTAGCTTGTCCACTGCCAAAGACCACAATTTTTGCCCCGACCAGTGCAGCCGTTTCCAGTGCTTTCCGGGCGTATTCCTTTATTTTCGTCCAATTAACATCTGTACCTATCAATTTTAAAGACGAGGGGAAAAAGTTATTACAACTTTCACAGGGCAGTTCGCTTTGTTTCAGCCGGGTGATTACTTTATTCAACTCGCTATTGCTGAGCAAAACCAAGTGAGCAAGGGATAATTCAATATAATCGTATCTCATTTCTGCAAGGATTGGAGCAAGTTCGGAACCTCCCATCGAAAGATCGTCTACGTTCATGCTGGCACAAAGTCCAATTCTCATTTTCCGCCTATTTGTGTTGTTTGTGATAAATATTTTACTAAAATATCAACTATCTTATTATCAATATTTTAGAACGCACTCTATTATTAACTTATACATGCCTATTCATATATAAGATCACAAATGTAATATTTCTTTTTACTTTGCATTACTTTTGTTGAAAAATTGTTTACGAGTAAAATCTCTCTATGAACTTTATTGAACCATTAAATGCAACTTCGCAATTACCTGTATATCGTCAGGTTATGAATTCAGTTGTGGATGCAATCAGGAATAAACAGTTAAAAAAAGGCGATCGGTTACCTTCCATAAATGAATTTAGCAGAGAAATGTCAATCGCCCAGGGCACGGTACTGAAAGCTTATGCAGAACTAAAAAAAGACGGGATAATTGATTCTCAACAAGGCAAAGGTTTTTTTGTAGCATCGGAAAACACCCAGCGAAGCCTGAATATTTTTTTGTTGGTGGATACGCTTAATCAATACAAGGAAGTTCTGTATAACTCTTTTATTGAAGCACTTGATCCACAAACAACAATTGATATATATTTCCATCACTACAATATAAAACGGTTCGAAAAACTGATTGTTGAAAATTTAGGATACTATAATTATTACGTGATTATGCCTCATTTCAACGAAGATGTTTCAGGAATACTCAGGCAAATACCTTCTGACAGATTGATATTGATAGATAATGAAGTGCATAATCTTAGAGGTAATTATGCCGCAGTATACCAAAATTTCAAAGACGATATTTACCAATCGTTAAAAACAGGATTCCCTGTTTTGAAGAAATACGATTTCCTGAACTTGGTTTTGCCCAAGAATCACCGATTTGAATTTGTTCCGGATGACTTAATCTCTGGCTTTAAAAAATTTTGCTCCGATTATAAAATTAAGTTCAAAGTATATGATTTTTTGGATGTTAAAAAAATAGTCATTGGCAATGCTTACCTGTTTACTGATGATTTCGACTTGGTTACTGCGCTGAAATATGTCAATCTTCAGAATTGGGAATTAGGGAAGGATGTCGGGCTCATTTGTTATGATGATACTCTCGTAAAAGAAATTCTGGCAGGAGGAATTACGGTAATATCAACTGATTTTAAACAAATGGGAATTACTGCTGCTGATTTCATCAAGGGAAATAAACGAGGTAAAATAGAAAACCCTTGTACGTTTATTATCCGGAAATCATTATAAATGCCGAATTTAATTCTGACGTCATTCCTGTAATCGCAGGCATAATCTGCAACATTCATTGTGCAAAAGCCTCACCTCGGAAAAGGTTTGGAGAGAAACCAATAAAAAAAGGCCTCCGGAATCCCGGAAGCCTTTTCAGTGTATATCGAATAGTTCTTTTATTCGGATAAAGCGTAACGAACAAATGCAGTTACTGTCAAATCTTTGTCGTGTGATTTCAGATAATCAGCAACAGTTTGTTTGCTTTCTTTGATGAATGCCTGGTTCAGCAATGTGCTTTCTTTGAAGAATTTTTCCAAAGCACCCTGCGCAATTTTATCGAGCATTGCTTCGGGTTTTCCTTCGAGACGGAATTTTTCCTTGGCAATTTCCAATTCTTTTGCAACCACTTCTGCCGGAACTGAAGCTTTATCAACAGCAACGGGGCTCATGGCAGCAACCTGCATGGCTACATCTTTGGTTATCTGCTCATCAACACCTGCTTTATTGAAACCAACCAAAGTGGCCAGTCTGTTTCCGGGGTGAATGTAAGCCACAACCGTTTCGGCCTGAAGGCTTGCATAGAAAGGCAAATCCAATTTTTCGCCAATCACACCGGTTTGTTCCAGCACCTGTGCTTCAACAGTACGACCGTCCAGACTGATGGCTTTTACTGCGTCGAGGTCGGCTGCTTTCTCTGCAATGGCATGGTTGAGGATTTTTCCTGCAAAAGCAATAAACCCTTCATTTTTTGCAACAAAGTCGGTTTCGCAGTTCAGAACTACCAAACCACCTGATTTTTTGTCAGCGGAAACTTTTGCCAAAACAACACCTTCAGTAGCTTCCCTGTCGGCGCGTTTGCTGGCAACCAGTTTTCCTTTTTCGCGGATAATTTCGGTTGCACGTTCGAAATCTCCGTTTGCTTCGGCAAGAGCACTTTTACAGTCCATCATGCCAGCTCCGGTTGCTTTACGCAACTTCATTACATCTGCTGCACTAATTGACATTTTATATCGTCTTTTAATAAATACTAATTATTCTACTTCATCAACTTCAACTTCGTCGCTTTCATCTCCAATTAAGTCGTCAGCAACTTCACTTTCGTCTGAATCGTCGTCTTTTTCACGTTCAACTTTGCGTTCGGTCATTCCTTCTTTAATTGCCTGTGTCATTGCACCAACAATCAGTTTAATTGACTGAGAAGCATCGTCGTTGGCCGGAATTACAAAGTCGATTCCATTTGGGTCTGAATTGGTGTCAACCATTGCAAACACAGGAATACCTAAACGTTGAGCTTCACGAACTGCGATTTTTTCTTTCAATACGTCAACAATGAACAAGGCAGCAGGCAGACGGGTAAGGTCAATAATACTTCCAAGTATTTTTTCCAGTTTGGCACGCTGACGGGTGATTTGCAGTTTTTCGCGTTTCGACAAATTGTCCCATGCGCTTTCTTTTGTCAGTTTGTCGATCGAAATCATTTTTTTCACTGCTTTACGGATGGTCGGGAAGTTGGTAAGCATACCACCTGGCCAACGTTCAACAACGTAAGGCATGTTTGCGCCACCGGCCAGGTCAGCAACAATGTCTTTGGCCTGTTTTTTTGTGGCAACGAATAAAACTTTGCGGCCCGATTTTGCAATTTGTTTCAATGCAGCGGCAGCTTCGTCGATTTTAACAACTGTTTTTTGAAGGTCGATGATGTGGATTCCGTTTTTCTCCATAAAGATGTACGGAGCCATGTTTGGATTCCACTTTCTTTTCAGATGGCCGAAATGTGCTCCGGCATCCAGTAATTCATTAAAATTTGTTCTTGGCATCTTTTTACTTTTTTTAATACTAACTTTTTTTCAAAAGCAACTGCTAAGTAGTTCCGGCCTGGCCGGAAGTCTCAGCAATTTAGATCCATAGCAAAATATTTTTGTGATAAAAATATTAACGTTTTGAGAATTGAAATCTCTTGCGTGCCTTTGGTTGACCCGGTTTTTTACGTTCAACTTCACGGGGATCTCTGGTAACGAAACCAGCATGCTTTAATTGTGTCCTCGATTCAGGATTAATTTCCATCAAGGCACGGGTAATTGCTAAACGCATTGCTTCAGCCTGGCCTGCAATACCGCCGCCATCCAAATTGGCTTTGATATCGTACTGACCGGCAACACCCATCAGGTTCAATGGTTGTAAAACCATGTACTGAAGTGTTCCGGCCGGAAAATATTCTTTCAGATCTCTTCCGTTGATCGTAATATTTCCTTTGCCTTCATTGAGGTAAATGCGTGCAACAGCAGCTTTTCTACGTCCGATCGTGTTAACTACTTCCATTGTCGTTATTTAATTGTACTTAAATCAATTACTTTTGGTTGCTGAGCTTCTTGTTTGTGCTCCGGCCCTACATATACTTTCAGGTTGTTGAAAAGTTTGCTGCCCAAACGGTTTTTTGGCAACATTCCTTTTACTGCTTTTTCAACCAGCCGTTCAGGATATTTAGCCAGAATTTCGATAGGATGTTGTATCGTTTGACCTCCCGGGTAACCTGAATGGCGGACGTATGCTTTGTCTTTCATTTTATTACCTGTTAGACGAACTTTCTCAGCATTGATAACGATTACATTGTCACCACAATCAACATGCGGAGTATAGCTGGGCTTATTTTTTCCTCTCAGGATCATGGCTACTTTACTGGCCAAACGTCCCAATACCTCATCGGTAGCATCAACAACAAACCATTCTTTTTGAACCGTGGCTTTATTGGCCGATACGGTTTTGTAACTTAGTGTGTCCACTTGTTTCTTTTATTAAAAATTAAACACTAAACCCGCAATTCATCAATTTTCAATACTGGCCTTATTCGGAATTTATCAACATGGCATCTGTTAATAAGAAATATAACACCAATATTTACAGTCATTTACAAGAACTGCGTGAACGTACAATAATCGGGACTGCAAAAGTATTTCTTTTTTTCAAAAATCCAAGAGGGAAATCAAGTCAAATTCAATTTTAATGAAAAGATTTTCAAAGGATAAAACTTTCAGCACCGGGATTAGACCTGCCTGTTAAAAAATCTTTAGGATTGTGTTTCCGGGAATAATTTTATTATCCGATTTTCGTTAGCTTTAAAACGTTGCCCGAACATTGAAAAAATGGCTTTTTTATCGACACTGAAAAAGATTACACACCGCAAAGTATATTTCTGGTTGCTGCTGGCAGTTGCTGTTAGTTTGCCTACTTCGAAGGCGCTGATGAGCATTTTCCCGTTTCTGCTCCTGATCAACTGGTTGTGGGAAGGCAGGCTGAAGGAAAAGTTCACTGTGTTCCGCTCCAACCCGTCGGTTTGGCTGCTCATTTCTGTTTTTGGACTGTACCTGCTTGGCCTGCTGTGGACCGACAGCCTGAAGTGGGGCATCCACGACCTGAAAATTCAAATTCCCCTGTTGATTTTTCCCTTGGTAATTGGCACTTCCGAAAAGCTGAATTTCAGGCAAATAAAAACAATCATCCTGATTTTTACAGCGTCAGTGGTTTTTGCAAGTTTTTGCAGCATGTACGTCTGGCTGGGCTTTTCGGGAACCGAAATACGCGATGTGCGCGACATTTCGCTGTTTATCTCTCACATTCGTTTTTCATTGCTGATCAATATTGTGATTTTTTCGCTGCTGTGGTTTGTTTTCAACCCGAAACTGAATACTTCGCGGAAAGAAAAAATCAGCTATCTGGCCATCGTCATTTGGCTGATGTTGTTTCTTCTTATCCTGAAATCGTTCACCGGCATCGTAATTTTCATTCTGGTTTCACTGGCACTTGCGTTCTGGTTTTCATTCCGGATAAAACATGTGGTATTGCGGTTTTCGGTCTATGTTTTCATGCTGATGATACCTGTTTTTATCGGCGCGTACATCACCCGGAGCATCAACGAATTTTATCACACTGAAGAGTTTTCGAAAGAAGAGCTGAACGCAAAAACACAGTTGGGCAATCCGTATCGCCATGAGCCGGAAAACCACCAACTCGAAAACGGGCATTTTGTTTTCCTATTTGTTTCTGAAGACGAGCTGCGCGAAGCATGGAACCAGCGGAGCAACTTTCAGTACGATTCAACCTACCCGGAAGGATTTAATAAATACGCGCTGCTCCGATACATGGCTTCCCTGGGTTTGAAAAAAGATGCGGAAGGGGTTTCAAAACTCAGAGACGAAGATATTCGCAACATCGAAAGAGGAATCCCGAATTACCTGTTTGCCAACAAATATTCGCTGAACAACCGCATTTACCAAACGATCTGGGAATTTAATGAATATAAAAACGGAGCCAGTCCCGCAGGCAGCTCGGTTGTACAGCGTATCGAATATTTTAAAATTGCAGGACAGGTGGTTCGTGAAAACTTCTGGTTTGGCGCCGGAACCGGCGGATATTACCCTGCCTATCAGAAAAAATACGACGAACACCCGTTTTTCAGCAACCCGAAATTCAGGCAGCGTTCGCACAATATGTTCCTCAGCTACTGGGTCGATTTCGGGCTGATCGGACTGCTTTTTATTTGCTTCGCATACACGTATCCGGTTTTCAGGGAACGGAAAATGAAAAGTTACCTTTTGCTTATTTTCAGCCTGATTGTCGTTCTTTCATTTCTGAATGAAGACACGCTGAACAATCACGATGCCATCACCTTCTTTGCTTTCTTTTTCTCCTTGTTTTTATTCAGCAATTACGAAGATGAAGCGCTTGCCGAATAAATTTTTCCAGCGCGATGTGTTGCAGGTTGCCCCCGAATTGCTGGGAAAGATACTGGTTCGCTGTTTTCCCAACGGCACCGAAAAACGCTATGCAATTACTGAAGTGGAAGCCTACCGCGGCGCCGAAGATTTGGCCTGTCATGCAGCCAAAGGACGCACGGTCCGCACCACAGTAATGTTCGGCGAAGGCGGCCACGTGTATGTGTATCTGATTTACGGCATGTACTGGATGCTGAATTTTGTGACTTCAACAGAAAATATTCCGCAAGCCGTTTTAATCCGCAGCATTGAAGGTTTTTCGGGCCCCGGCCGTCTGGGCCGCGAACTGCAACTCGACAAGACTTTTTACGGCGAAAACCTCGGAATATCCGACCGATTGTGGATTGAAGACGCCCCTGTAATCACCAATTACCAAATCAGTACGCGCATTGGCGTTGATTATGCCGGTGACGAATGGGCAGGCAAACCGTGGCGATATTATTTTTAATCCTGTTTTTTTGCCAAACAGAATTCCATTGCATTTACTTTTCCATTGGTATTTTGTAAATTGCCATAAAAATCAGTAATCGAATGGGCCACCCTGAAGATTTAAAATACAAAATCGGACTTTCGCTGATTCCCGGAATCGGCTTTGCACTGGTAAAAAACCTGGTTGCTTACGTGGGCAGCACGGAAGGCGTTTTTCGTGAAAAGGAGAAAAACCTGCTCAAAATTCCCGGGATCGGAGAAGTGAATTCCCGGCGGATTGTTCAGCAAAATGTACTGGAACAGGCCGAACAGGAAATTGAATTCATCAGTAAAAACGGGATCGATTGCTTGTTTTACCTTGACGAAAAATATCCCAAACGACTTCGGAATTGTCACGACGCACCCATTGTTTTGTTTTCGAAAGGAAATGCCAACCTGAACGAAAGCCGCATTATTTCGATGGTTGGAACCCGTAATGCAACTGTTTACGGAAAAGAACTCTGCGATTCGTTTATCAAAGCTCTGTCCGAACGTTCGTACCCGGCGCTGGTGGTTTCCGGACTGGCTTACGGCATTGATGTGGCAGTGCACAAGGCCTGCCTAAAATATAATGTATCAACAGTGGGCGTATTGGCACACGGACTGGATCAACTGTATCCTTCGCTGCACAAACCAATTGCATCAAAGATGCTGGAAAACGGAGGGCTGGTGAGCGATTTCATGAGCGGGACGGAAATTGAGCGGCAAAACTTTTTGCAGCGCAACCGCATTATAGCAGGTATGGCCGATGTATCGGTTATTGTTGAATCGGCTGAAAAAGGCGGGGCGCTGGTTACAGCCGACATCGCCAATTCGTACAACCGCGATGTGTGCGCTTTTCCCGGTCGCGCCGACGATACTTTTTCGCGGGGCTGCAACAAGCTGATAAAAAGCAACGAAGCCGCGATGATTGAAAATCTGGAGGACCTCGAACTACTGATGGGCTGGGAAACAAAAAAAGAGATGCCAACTTTCATCCAGAAACAATTATTTGTTGAACTAACCGAACACGAACAGAAAATTGTGCATTGCCTCAGCGAAGGGGAACAGATGATTGATGTGATCAGCAAAACCTGCGAAATGCCCGCCGGGCGGGTTTCAGCCCTATTGCTCGACCTCGAATTCAAAGGCCTGGTAGCCAGCTTGCCGGGAAAAATGTTCCGGCTGAGGTAAACGGGAATTGGTTGTTGTAAAATCAATGGTTAGATCAACATTCTGGAAGCAGCTAAAACAAAAATAATTTTTGACGAATATTGTCCACTCATTACACAAAAGAGCATCGCACAAATTATGTATTTTTGTAAAAATACTAGAAAATGAAAGACTTAACAAACTCAAATATTGACAGGCAAAATATTCTAAACAACCGTTTTGCTCTTGAAAAAATTCAAAAATACATCGGCCTGTCCGGAATACTATTTGAAGGAGAATATAGATACACAACCCAAATGGTCGCTAATTTTTATAGTGTTGACGAGCGAACCGTAAAAAGGTATTTGGAGAATTACGAGCAGGAACTAAAACACAACGGATATATTTTAAGTAAAGGCAAACAACTTATAGCCTTGAAGTTACAATTTGGTCATGTCATAAATGTCCCGAGCAAAACCACACAACTTGGACTTTTCAATTTTCGAGCCTTTTTAAATTTGGGAATGCTTATGTCTGAAAGCGAAAATGCCAAACTCTTGCGTTCAAAAATGCTTGATATCGTAATAGAAACAATCAATGAACGAACAGGTGGAGGAACAAAATATATTAATCGCAAAGACGCCGACTATTTGCCAACTGCGATAAGAGAAAGTAAATACCGTAAAGAATTTACTTCTGCATTGAGCAGATATATTGATATGGGAAACTATAAATATTCATTATACACCGACAAAATATACCAATGTATATTTAAGGAAAATGCCCAGGAATATAAACAAATATTACGGCTTGAAGCAAAAGAAAATGCCAGGGATACAATGTATGCTGAGATTCTCAACATGATCGCTTCATTTGAAACAGGGATCGCTTATGAAATAGAAAAATGCGCTAAAAATGCTGGTCGTAAATTACAACCAAATGAAGTTGATGAAATCTTCATCTATTTTTCGGAACACCCTTTACAAAGACCTCACATTGAAGATGCCAGAATTAAGATGGCCTCCCGGGATTTGCACTTTCGAGATGCCTTTCATAAAAAACTTGAAGAATACATCCACTCTATATCTCCTGCTGACTTTGAACGTTTCATTGGGGAGCAGAGTGTGAATTTTGACGAGCAACTGGAAGAAGCAAAAGATGTTTTTCAAAGACTAAAAGAAAGTGAATGAGTAGGATAATCTACATAACGGATATTCAGGAGATTGTTGATATTCATAAAAAGACGATTGCTATCAGTGGTGGTGGAGCTGAAGGCATTATTGATATTGGTTCACTGGATGCGGCATTGGAGCATATCCAAAATGATTTGTACTATCCAGGGTTCATTGACAAACTAACACATCTGTTTTTTGTTGCAAATAAAAGTCATTGTTTTCAGGATGGGAACAAAAGAATTGCTATTTCTATCGGGTGCATTTTCCTTCTGAAAAATGGATATCTAGATGCTGCGCAAAGATTCCTGTTTAAAATGGAAACAATTAGTTACCATCTTGCCGCAGGAAGAATAGAAAAAAACTTTTTAAGAGAGATTATTGATTCAATTGTATATGAAGAAGATTATTCAGAAGAAATCAAATTAAAATTGATTCATTGTATTACAGATGAATCAAGCAATGAGTGATGATACCACGTCTCCTAAAAAATCTTTTTCTGGCCCGTTTTGCCCTTTGACTTTTTAGCCCTTACTTTGCAGCATGATAACATTCGAAGAATTAAAAGTCAATAAATCAATATTGAAGGCGCTGGATGAACTGGGTTTCGAAATCCCGACGCCCATCCAGGAGAAAGCAATTCCCGTGATTCGTTCGGGAGTCGATGTGCTGGGTATTGCCCAAACCGGAACAGGGAAAACAGCAGCATACCTTTTACCTCTGTTCATGAAACTGGTAAAAGCAGAAGGCGTTGACCCGCGTGCTGTGATTTTGGTACCCACACGCGAACTCTCCATTCAGGTAGGCGACGATATTGCTGATCTGACACGCTATTCGAACATCCGTCATGCTGCGGTGTATGGCGGTATCGGCTGGACCAAACACGCCGCTTTGCTCGAACCGGGCATCGACATCCTGGTGGCAACACCCGGCCGTTTGATGGATCTGTACCGGGCCAATGTTTTATCTTTAAAGAAAATAAAAACGTTGGTGATCGATGAAGCCGACCGCATGCTCGACATGGGATTTATGCCGCAGATAAGGCAACTGCTGGAAATCATTCCGGTGAAACGGCAGAACCTGCTTTTTTCAGCAACCTTCAGCGAGAAAGTGGAGGAAATGGCGCACGAATTTCTCGATTTTCCGGAACGTGTAGAAGCTACCCCTTCGGCAACACCGGCCGAGCTGATCAACCAATGCTACTACAAAGTTCCCAATTTCGCTACTAAGCTGAACCTTATTAAACATCTTTTACAGGACGAAGAAAAATTCACAAGAGTGATCATCTTCGTGAAAACCAAGGAGAATGCCGAAGCCGTTTTCAAAATTGTAAAACGAAGAACAGAAGGCGAAAAGCGCATCATGCACTCGAACAAGGGACAGAACACCCGCATCAATGCAATCAACGCATTCAAAGATGGCGAAGTGCGAATTTTAATTACCACCGACCTTTCGGCCCGCGGCATCGATGTGAACATGGTCAGCCATGTGATCAATTTTGATATCCCGCCCAATCACGAAGATTATGTGCACCGCATCGGACGGACAGCCCGTGCCAATAATGTGGGCGAAGCAATCACGCTGGTCGATCCTTCCGAAGAATATCATGTACCGAAAATTGAACAACTTATCCGAATGGAAATTCCGCTAAAAGAACTTCCCGAAGATTTGGAAATAGTTGCCACAAAACAAGAAGAGAGCCAAACTCAACTACGCGAAATCGACCGGCAAAAGCGTTTGGAAGATCCCACTTTTCAAGGCGCCTTTCACGAGAAGAAAAAATTCTTCCCGAAGAAAAAGGAAGTAAAAAGACCCCCCCAAGACCAGCGAAAACTAAAAAAATACCGGGGAGGCAAGAAATAGCATAATCATCCTATGACTTTAATTCATCGGATGACGAACAAGCAGAAGCATGAATTCATTTTTGTTTTTATATCTTTAGGGAAACGAAGCAATGATGAAATATCCCCTGTTCATACAAAATGACTCCTGGCTGGAACCACATGCTCCAACCATTCTTTCGTGGCTGGAATTTGCAGAAAATACGGAAAAAGAACTTTGCAACGGAAAATCTCTATTCGGTTTTGCTCAGGGACATGAATGGTACGGAATTCATCACAGCGGAAAGAGCTGGTCTATCCGCGACTGGGCGCCCAATGCCACAGCCATTTTCCTGATTGGGGAATTCAATGGCTGGCAGGAGCTTGAAAATTTTCAGTTTAAAAATACAGGAAATGGAAATTGGGAACTGAACCTTCCTTTTGATGCAATAAAACACGGCGATTTATATGCCTTTTCGATGCGTTGGAATGGCGGTTCGGGGAAACGCATTCCGGCCTGGTGCCGCCGGGTTGTTCAGGATGAAAACACCTTGATTTTTAATGCGCAGGTCTGGCAGCCGGAAACTCCGTATCAATGGCAAAACCCCGGCTTTCAGCGCACCGGCGAAGCGCCGCTCGTTTACGAATCGCACATCGGCATGGCCGGTGAAGAGGAGCGCGTACACACCTTTAACGAATTCAGGCACGATATTCTTCCCCGGATAAAAAATGCCGGTTACAATACCATCCAGTTGATGGCCATTCCCGAACACCCGTACTACGGAAGTTTCGGGTATCATGTGTCCAGCTTTTTCGCCCCATCGTCGCGCTTCGGTACTCCGGAAGAACTAAAAGAACTGATTGACGAAGCACACGGTATGGGCATCTCCGTCATTATGGATTTGGTTCATTCGCACGCTGTAAAGAACGAAGTGGAAGGGCTGGGCAAATACGACGGTAGCCGGTATCAGTTCTTTCACGATGGTCCCCGGGGCGAACACCCGGCCTGGGACTCGTATTGTTTTAATTACGGAAAACCCGAGGTGCTGCATTTTTTGCTTTCCAACATTGTATACTGGCTTCAGGAATTTAAGTTCGACGGCTTTCGTTTCGACGGAGTGACCAGCATGTTGTATTTCGACCACGGGTTGGGGAAAGCATTCATCAATTACGGTGATTATTTCAACCCGAATGTAGATATCGAGGCCATTGCCTATTTCCGCATGGCCAACAAACTAATCCACGAAATCAACCCGAACGGCATTTCAATTGCTGAAGAAATGAGCGGATTACCCGGTCTGGCAACTCCAATTACAGATGGAGGACTGGGATTTGATTTTCGTATGGCGATGGGGATACCCGACTACTGGATCAAACTAATTAAAGATGTACCTGATGAAGCATGGAATATGGGAGAACTGTTCCATGAACTGATATCGAAACGGATGGATGAAAAAGTGGTGAGTTATGCCGAATCGCACGATCAGGCGCTGGTGGGCGATAAAACCATCATTTTCCGGCTGATCGACAAAGAGATGTATTTCAGTATGCGGAAAGACCAGCCCAACCTGATTGTTGACCGCGGAATTGCCTTGCATAAAATGGTTCGTTTGGCAACGCTCTCAACTGCGGGCGGCGCATATCTCAACTTCATGGGCAACGAGTTCGGCCATCCCGAATGGATTGATTTTCCGCGTGAAGGAAACAACTGGTCGTTTCAACATGCCCGCCGCCAGTGGAGCCTGACCGACAACAAAGACCTTCGCTATCACTTACTGGGCGATTTCGACCGCGAACTGATTGGGTTTGTACGTGAAAATAAGTTGCTCGAAATACCTGATATAAACTGGGGGTACGATCACAATGTCAATAAAATACTGACCTTCTGGCGCGGACAATTTTTATTTGTATTTAACTTCCACCCCGACCAATCGTTTACCGATTATGGCCTTGAAATGGAACCTTCGAAGTTCAGGATTGTGTTGAATACCGATGAAAGCCGTTTTGGGGGACACAACCGGATTGATCAAAATTTATGGTATTACACATACCCGGAGGCCGGATTGACAGGCAAACATTATCTACGCCTGTATTTGCCCTCACGCACCGCAGTGGTATTAAAAAAAGAATGGATCAGAAAAGTTCGGTAACTATGCAGAAAAACAACAATATTTCAAAAACCCTGATGGACAGTATTTTAAAAATCAGAACAAAAGGTGCATTCTTTATAACCGTTATTTCTGTCCTTGCTTCTGTACTAATTTATATTACGATGACATCTGTTTTCGGAATTGCCCTCAGTCCCTTTGGATTTGTTGCTGCAACGCTTATCCCTACAATAGTGGCATATCCTTCAATATATATTGTATTGAAAATGACCAACATTATTCAGGCGAAAAATCAGGAAATTGAAATGAAAAACAGCTTAAAAAATACGTTGCTTTCGGTAGTTGCACATGATGTAAAAGGACCTTTAATGAATATTGATATGCTACTTGAACTATATTTTCAAAAAGAAATCAGACAGGAGGAATTACTCGGATTATTGAAAGAATTACAACAGCAGGTGAAAACCAACCTTGATTTTGTGATGAACATTTTGCAATGGACAAAAACTCAGTTTGATGGTTTTCAGGTAATTAAAAATAAAACTGACTTGAAATTATTGATTGACAGAATGCTTAATGCCTACCAATTTCAGATTCAGCAGAAAAAAATTACAGTTGAAACTGACGTTGACCTGACTGCCAATATCGACCGTGATTTAATACGATTGGTACTTCGCAACTTATTGTCGAATGCGATAAAATATTCGGAAACAGGTGGAAAAATCAGTATCTCTGCAAAAATCGAAAATGGCATATTAGTTACAAGTGTCATGGATAACGGCCTTGGCATTGAGCCGGAAAAACTGAAAAGTATTTTTAATGAAAATGTGCTGGATTCCAGCAAGGGAACTTACATGGAAACAGGCACAGGCCTGGGGCTTAAACTTTGCAAAACCTTTATTAATGCGCTTGGTGGAACAATTGGTGCAGAAAGTGAACCAGGTAAAGGTTCCACTTTTTATTTCACCATTCCGCAGGATTAGTCGCAGTCACAGCATTCAGCAACAATATCGAAAATCAAGTATCAAGTATGAAATTTTTTACTGAAGTTGAAATACCTGACTGTCCCTGGAAAATCGACTACCAGTCGGGCGTGATGATGATGGGCTCCTGCTTTACTGAAAATATCGGGCAAAAACTTGCTGATTTGAAATTCAATATCGACCTCAACCCGTTCGGTATTTTATACAACCCGGTTTCGCTTGCCAACAGCCTGCGCAGGTTAATGCAACCCCGGCAATTCATTGCCTCCGACCTTTTTTTCGATCAGGGAAGCTGGAATAGTTTTTCGCACCACAGCCGGTTTTCCGGTTCCGACCGCGATCAGGTTTTAAATACGATAAACCGGCAATTGGAACAGTCTTCCTTGTTCCTGAAAAGTACTCGTCTCCTGGTCATCACTTTCGGTACCGCCTGGGTATACGAATGGATACAAAACGGACAAGTGGTTGCCAACTGCCACAAAATACCGGCAAAGGAATTTCGCCGTTACAGGCTGACTATCGATGAAATTGCAAAAGAATACAACGAGTTACATACTGAGCTTTTAAAATTTAACCCAAATATAAAGATGGTTTTTACGGTAAGTCCGATCCGCCACTGGAAGGACGGGGCAATAGAAAACCAGCTCAGCAAAGCCACTCTTTTACTGTCCATCAACCAGCTAATAAAAAGACCCGGTAAAGACCTGTGTTATTATTTTCCTTCCTACGAAATACTGATGGACGAACTGCGCGATTATCGCTTCTATGCCAGTGATATGCTGCACTTGAGCGATGTTGCGGCAGACTATATTTACTCCCGATTCAGTAAAATAATGATTTCGGAAGATAGTCTAAAACTATCGGGAGATGTTGCCAAAATACACAAGGCGGCAATGCACCGCCCGTTCAATCCGACGGCTGAAGAATACCGGAAATTTCTGTTATACAACCTCCGTCAGATTGATCAATTAACAGAAAATTTTCCGTTTCTTAACTTTAAAATTGAAAAGTCACACTTTCGGGATGAGATGACAAGATTTGCCGCAGAATAATGCAAAGGGAACCAGAATATTATGTATCTTTAGACACCTTTCTATTCGAGCTAGACATCCTGTTAGTTTGTTGGTTTTCGGCTAAAAATTTCGGAGGTCATGAGTTACTTAAAATTCGACAAAAATCAATTGGTAAACCTGGAGTATTCGCTGTACCGCGAGTTACTCAGAACCAACCGGGCAGGATCGTACCTGAGTACCACCCTGTCGGGCTGCAATACCCGGAAATATCATGGGTTGCTGATTTGTCCGCTCGAAGAGCTGGACGGAGGAAAACATGTATTGCTTTCGTCGCTCGATGAAACCGTAATTCAGCATGAAGCCGAATTCAATCTGGGTATCCATAAATACTCGGGCGACCATTATGAACCGAAAGGGCACAAATACATCCGCGATGTGGAAATGGAACAAGTCCCCAAAATTACGTACCAGGTAGGTGGGGTTGTTTTACAGCGCGAACGGCTTTTGGTTGAAAACGAACAACAGGTATTGATCCGTTACACGCTGATAGAGGCGCATTCGCCAACCAAGTTACGGTTCAAACCATTTCTGGCTTTCCGGAATGTACATACCCTGAGCAAGGCAAATATGTATGCCAATACGAAATACAAACCCGCCGGCAATGGTGTAAAAATTCGTATGTACGACGGGTATCCGTATTTGCACATGCAGTTTTCAAAAGAACCCGAATTTATTGCCGTTCCCCACTGGTACTACAATATTGAATATTTAAAAGAACAGAACCGGGGCTACGAATACCAGGAAGACCTGTTTGTTCCCGGGTATTTTGAATTGCCGATCAAAAAAGGAGAAAGCATCATTTTTTCAGCATCCACCGTTGAGGCCAAACCGCTGGGACTGAAACAGAAATTCACCAATGAACACAGCAAACGGATATTGCGGGATACTTTTCTGGGCAATATCGACAATGCTGCCCAGCAATTTATTTTCAGAAAAAATGGAAAAACTGACATCATTGCAGGATTCCCCTGGTATGGTCCGCGTACCCGCCAAACTTTTGTGTCGCTGCCCGGACTGACGCTGGAAAGAGACGAACCGGAAACATTCGAAAAAGTGATCGACACGCAACTGGAACGCCTCGATGACGGACTTTTCCCGAAAATATGCGGAATGTATGACTGTGAATACGATGCCAGCGATGTTTCGCTTTGGTTTTTCTGGGCTTTACAGGAATACCATTCCTTTACAAAAGATTCAGCTCATATCTGGTCGAAATACGGACTGGCCATGAAACAAATATTAAACGGTTACTGCAAAGGGCAGAAGTTTAATATTAGAATGAACGAAAAAGGCCTCATTTCAGCAACATCTAAAGATATTGCCCTTACCTGGATGGATTCCTACATCAATGGAAAACCGGTAGTGCAACGCCCGGGGATGGCCGTTGAAATCAATGCCCTTTGGTACAATGCCCTTTGTTTTTCCATTGAACTGGCGAAGGCAAACGGCGACAAAGAATTTGCAGATGAATGGGAACCACGTTCACAGTTGGCTGCCAAGTCGTTTATAGAAATATTCTGGGACGACCAAAAAGGCTACCTGGCTGATTATGCAACCGACAGGTACAAAAACTGGGATGTACGCCCCAACATGCTTCTGGCTGCAGCCCTCGATTATTCGCCACTCGATCGTGAAAAACAAAAGCTCGTGTTGAGCGTGGTAAAAAAACAATTGCTCACACCTCGTGGATTACGCAGTCTTTCGCCGCAAGATCCCATGTACAAAGGGCAATGCGAAGGATCGCCCGAACAACGGGAACAGGCGGTACACCAGGGAACCGTCTGGCCTTGGTTCATCCAGTTCTTTGTAAAGGCTTATCTGAATATCCACAAGCGCGGCGGACTTCCGTTTGTGCAGAAAATTATGGAAGGCTTCGAGGAAGAAATGTCGGAGCATTGTATCGGTACCATTTCAGAAACTTATAACGGGAACCCGCCCCACACAGCCAAAGGCTCAATCAGCCAGGCATGGAGTGTTGCCGCAGTGATCAAAGCTTGGAAATTGGTTCGGGAATATAGAGAATAACTACAAAAATAATCGTCTATGAGGGTGTTGATGTTTGGGTGGGAATTTCCGCCCCATATCTCGGGAGGCTTGGGAACAGCATGTTACGGGTTGACAAAAGGGCTGGCCGAATACAGCGATGTGGACGTTATTTTTGTCGTTCCGAAAACGTACGGCGACGAAGACCTGTCGGCTATGAAACTGGTGGGGGCAAACACTGTTCCTGTTACCAAAAAAAATATCACTTTCAGCGATCTTCAGAAAAAAATTGAATACTACGAAGTTGAATCGGGCATTGTACCCTATACCGATCCCGAAGAATTCTGGAGAATGAGTTCGAAAAGTGTTTCAGAAAAAACCCGTTTTATTGAAACCGATTCAGAGGGAAAACTTCATTTTTCCGGAAAATACGATAAAGATCTGCTGTATGAAATCTATAAATATTCGATCGTAGCCGAGGTAATTGCCCGCGATACCGAATTTGATGTAATCCATGCCCACGACTGGCTGGCTTATCCGGCCGGCATTGCAGCCAAACAGATTTCCGGCAAACCGCTGGTCATTCACGTTCATGCTACCGACTTCGACCGGAGCGGGGGCAGCGTAAACCCGCAAGTATACGAGATTGAAAAACAGGGAATGGATGCTGCCGATAAAATTATCACGGTGAGTAACCTGACCCGTAACATCGTAATTGAAAAATACGGTATCGATCCGGCGAAGGTAGTCACCGTTTACAATGCTGTTGAACCGCTTTCGCAGGAAGAAAAAGTACGTTTGAAAAAGGGAGTAAACGAAAAAATAGTGACTTTCCTCGGAAGGATCACCATGCAGAAAGGACCCGAATATTACGTGGAAGCAGCTAATCTGGTACTTCAGAAAATGAACAACGTGCGTTTTGTAATGGCCGGAAGCGGCGATATGATGAATGCCATGGTGCGCCGCGCAGCCAGCCTGAAGATCACCGACCGGTTTCATTTCACCGGCTTTCTGAAAGGCGACGATGTATTCGACATGTTCCGCATGAGCGATGTGTTTGTGATGCCATCGGTTTCCGAGCCATTTGGTATTGTGCCGCTCGAAGCCATGCAAACCAACGTACCGGTAATTATTTCACGCCAGTCAGGAGTTTCCGAAATATTGAAATTCGCCATTAAAACCGATTACTGGGACACACACGCTATGGCCGATGCCATCTACGGATTACTGAATTACCCGGCCCTGCATAAGATGTTTGTGGAATATGGGAAAAAGGAAGTGGACAACCTGCGCTGGAAGAATTCGGCGAAAAATGTCCGTGATATTTATTTGGAAGTTTTAAAAACTGCGTAAATCAACCAACGATATGAGAGCAATTTGTTTTTATTTTCAGGTTCATCAACCGTTCAGGTACCGCCGGTACCGGTTTTTCGACATTGGCAACGACCATTATTATTACGATGATTTTGCCAATGAATCGATCCTGCGCAAAGTGGCCGACCGCTGCTACCTGCCTGCCAATAAGTTAATGCTCGAACTTGTGAAAAAACACAAAGGAAAGTTCAAGATTGCGTATTCCATTTCGGGACTGGCGCTTGAGCAGTTTGATTTATACACGCCGGAAGTGCTCGATTCCTTCCGGGCGCTGGCCGAAACCGGTCATGTCGAATTTCTATCGGAAACCTATTCTCACTCGTTGGTCGCATTGAAAAACAAGGAATTATTCATCCGGCAAATTCAGGAGCACGATGCCTTGATTGAAAAACATTTCGGGCAAAAACCAACGGTTTTCAGAAATACAGAGTTGGTTTATTCCGATCAAATCGGGCAAACCATTGCCGATCTTGGATTTAAAGCCATGCTGACCGAAGGTGCCAAGCACATTCTCGGCTGGAAATCGCCCAACTATCTATACGTGAATGCCATCAATCCGAGGCTAAAAGTGCTGATGCGCAATTTCAAGCTAAGCGACGACATTGCTTTCCGTTTCTCGAACCAGGGATGGAACGAGTACCCGCTCACTGCCGATAAATATGTCCGCTGGATAAATGCCAAAAAGGAAAATGAAATTTTCAATCTGTTCATGGACTATGAAACATTTGGAGAACATCAGGGAGCCGAAACCGGGATATTTAAATTTCTGGAAGCGCTGCCCGACGAAGTGATTAAAAGCGGCAAACTGCAATTTGCAACGCCTTCGGAAATAGCTGAAAATTTTCAGCCTGTTTCGGCAGTCAATGTGCCGCATACCATTTCGTGGGCCGACGAAGAACGCGACCTGACAGCATGGCTGGGAAACCAGCTTCAGAATGAAGCGTTCGATAAATTGTACGACCTGAGCGAGCGGATGCAGAAAGTTACCGATCCCGATTTGGTAAAAGACTTCAACTTTTTACAGGCCAGCGACCACTTCTATTACATGTGCACCAAGTTTTTCTCCGATGGCGAAGTCCATAAATATTTCAATCCGTACGAAACGCCGTACGAAGCATTTATCAACTATATGAATATCCTGAATGACTTCAGTCTGCGGCTCGACAAGGTGGCGCCAACCGGCGAGATCAATAAAGAAATTAAAGCGCTGAAAAAAGTAATTGAAGAAAAAGATAAAAAACTTAGCAAATACGAGGCAGAACTGAAAGCTCTGCAAAGCAAAACAAAACCCACACCCGTAAAAAAAGCAGGCAAAAAGTGAGTTTCATTTTTGAAAGAATTCATCGTGATTGATCGCCCAATAGCTGATTGTTCTCCGTAGTTTCTATTGGCGGTAGATAATTGCCGTTCCATGCATCAACAGCCGCTTCTTTTACTGTCTCCCATTCGCTGATAATTAATCAAAGAATTACAATTGCTATAAGCTTTAAAATTGTTTGAGTGATGATTCTTTTGCTCATGGTAATTTCTTGATTAAGGAAAGAGTAGCGTATAATAATCCCAAATTACGCATTAGAAACCTTAAAAGGCAAATTGACTTGATTTGACCTGTTCCACAGCCCGGCAAACCATTCCCTTCGTTTCATGTTCAGACTCAATCTTAGTATGTATTTACCATTGGTTT
>Ga0209319_1000808_pt1 | contig 32920 bp, 33 predicted proteins | sample RifGroE2_FD_184000 | JGI IMG/M metagenome (GOLD analysis project Ga0209319, IMG submission 184000) | Groundwater microbial communities from Rifle, Colorado - Groundwater E2 (SPAdes) (version 2) | ecosystem: Environmental > Aquatic > Deep subsurface > Groundwater | place: Rifle, Colorado, United...
AGATGAAAATACAATCTCAAAATATGTTAGGGATCAGGGAATAGAAAAAGACTATACTGTTTTGCACAAAACTACGCAACGGCGGCTGTTCTGATACCCCGTCTGCTTGCAGCGGGGTAGTTCATTAATCAGACCCTGAAACAAGTTCAGGGTGACGCGAATTGCGTATTTTAGAACTTTTTGGACAGCCTCTTTACCTGGTAACCACGTTTCTCTATGGCTTTTTTAATTTCTTCGTCATCCGTTTTTGACTTGTCGAAACGGACTATGGTTGTTGAATCTTCGTAATTGGCCAAAACCGATTCAATGCCCGATAATTCGCCAACCCCTTTCTGGATCGACATCTCGCAGTGATCGCAAGTCATTCCTTCCACTTTGTAGGTAATTTCAATCACTTCTTTTTCCTGCGTAGCATCACTACTTGCAGGATTCTTTTTCACTCCCGGCTGACAGGCCAGCAAGCCCATCGCAAAAATCAATGCAATAATATTATTCCTGCTCATCTTAGTTCACTATTATTTGTTTCAGAATTTGTTCACTCCCGGCTCCGGCTTCAGTCATAACCTTTTTTGTTTTCCCTCCCATCAGTTTTGAAAACAATCCGGCATTCATTCGTGAAATGTATGTTTTACCATCGGTCTTTTGGTAAATGGAAATCCGGCAAGGCATCATTGCCGAAACAACCTGGTCGTCGTTGCTTCCCAGTATTTGATTTGCCAAAACAGGGCTGCAAACAGAAAAAACAGTTACCGGACGCACTTCAAAACCATGTTTCTTCAGGGTTGCCTGAAGGTCGTACTGATGTGGCATAGCCCATCCGTTTTCGGTAGTTCCGGAGCTAATCAGTGATGCCGTTTCTTCAAAATTATACTTGCTTTCACTTTCAATGAAAAGCATTTTCGGAAGCACTAGAACTGCTGCCAGAATAGTTAGCAGAATACCTGATAATAATCCAATTAAAAACATATCGTATGATTTTAAATTTTTAACAACATTGAACATTTGACTGATACAACAATGTTACCGGTGAAAAGTTTAGCGAAACCGGAGACTTTGTTTTCATCGAGTATTTATCAGTTCTTTTTTATTACAATGCCCGATCTTCGATAATCTTCGATGCCAAAATTTCAGGCGTGTAAAATCGTATCAACAATTAAAAAAATCATCATGAAAAGATACAGAAAATTGAGTTTAAAGAAGGCTGGCCGCGGTTCCAGATTTTTCTTTATGAACAGGGAGACCGACAGTGAAAAAAGCAGGTAAAAAATATAAAATAGCAGAATGAAACTGGCCGTATGCCCCTGTAAAATTTTGAGTGCGATGATCAGTGCGGAGCCAATGGTTGCCAAAATCCAGGTAAAGCTGAGCCGTTTTATTTGTTGTTCCGAGAAAATTGTACTGAGGGTCGGATAACCGGCCAGGCTGTATTCTTTACCGAACATCAGCAAAAGCAGCCAAAAATGCGGTATTTGCCCGATAAAAAAGAAAAGGGCTACCCAGAAAATACGACCGTCAGAAATGCTTCCATGGGCAGCCAGCCAGCCAATGTATGGTGGCAATGCTCCAACCAACGACCCCGGAACAACTGCAAAGGCAGTAATTTTTTTCAGCGGGGTGTAAATTGCATTGTACGACAGCAGGGTCAATAAACTTACAAAAAATGCAACCGGGGCAAAACGGGTCAGTAAAATAATTGCTCCACCGGTAAAAAAGGTCAAAGCAACCATCAGGGCAAAAACCGGTTTTATTTTTCCTGAAGGTATCGGCCGGTTTTTAGTTCGCGGCATCAGTGCATCGGTTTTGTGTTCCTGAAGATGATTTAGTGCGCTCGAACTGCACGACATCAGGAAAACTCCCAGTGTCAGCCACCATCCATCAGTGCCAATTTTTCCGGCCATTAAAACATATCCGGTAAGGGCTGATAAGGAAACGGGCAAAGAAATACGCACTTTGCCCAATTCCAGAATAACTTTTATATAGCCGATAAAATTTAAACGTTGCATCAAAGTGTTTTCATGTATTCGATGATCAGTTTTACGTCGTCCTCAGTTAACTGCGTTGTATAAGGAAGCATTAGCCCTTTATTAAAACCGTCAACAATATCGGCGTTCGGATCAAATATGGAACGGTGAATATATTCATCATCTGCTACAACCTGACGTTCATCCGAACCCGTTTTTACCGTGCGCTGGCCTCCGTAAATTCCTTTAAACGAAGGGCCAACCAGTTTTGATCCGTCAATTGAGTGACAGGCAAAGCAGCCAATATTGGTCATAATCCGTTTTCCGGCAGCGGTTGGAGAATCAACAACAGCCATTGCTTTTTGCGTCGTATCGACATACCATTTATTGAAATCTTCTTCAGGCATAACTTTCACCCAATTATACATGTACGAGTGATTCAACCCGCAGTATTCGGTACAGAATAATTCGTAGATGCCTTCTTTTTGCGGGATAAACCATAGAAATTTTTCGGCTCCCGGCACCACATCCTGTTTCACCCTGAATGCCGGAATATATACGCTGTGTATCACATCCATCGAACGGAGGTTCAGCTTAACCGCTTTATCTTTTGGAATAAACAAGGTGTCTGTCTTTTTCCCGTTTTCGTATTCAAAAGTAAAATTCCACATCCGCGAATTCACGGTTATATTAAAGCTGTCTTTCGGAGGTTTGGTCATGGGTTTCCATCCGGCCCATCCATAATAAAACATAACCAGTACCAGGATGGTCGGGATAACAGTCCAGATAATTTCCAGCGTATTACTTCCTTTTATTTGCGTTGCCCGGGGGTTCTTTTCCTTGTTGTATTTGTATATGAATACGAGCATTGTTATGGTCAACCCGATCAGGAAAATAAAAGATACCCCGAGTATCAGCAAAAAAGCTTTATCGACTCCCTCCACCATATTGGAGGCATGTGTTGTATTTGCTAAAATATACATAGTCGTTTATCTGTAATAATAATCAAGAAAAGTTATAATGATGACTGCCAGAAAAACTGCAAGCACAAAGCCTACCATAATGCGCATATAAGGTTTGTCGAATTTCAGGTGCATGAAAAACGTCAGCACCAAAAATGTTTTTACCGAAGCCAGGATCAGCGCACCGGCAACTGTGTAGTCAGCCAGTTCGATGTGGGTTATGGCAATCGAGATGAAAGTGAGTACAATCAGTGCCAGCAAAACAAAAATATATGTCCGGTAGGGTACAATATGATGTTTTTCGTTGCTCATAGTATTGGTTTTTTAGGTGATTAAATAGAATAACGGGAACAGGAAAATCCAGATGACATCGACCAGGTGCCAGTATAAGCCGCTATTTTCGAGCAGTGCATAACGTTCGGGGTGCACTTTCTTTTTTGCCACAAACACCATTACAAAAATGATGAAAGCCATTCCTATAATGATATGCAGTGCATGAAGTCCAGTCATTACAAAGTAAAGTCCGAAAAACAGGATTTCACCCTTGCTCATATCGTTGATCAGGTGCTCTGAACCGGGGAAAATGCCGTGGTCGAATTTAGCGCTCCATTCAAAATATTTATTGACAAGGAAAACAATCGCCAGCACTACTGTAATGCCCAGTAATATTTGGGTTAGTTTGATGTTTTTGTTCTGAATGGCAGAAGTCGCCATTGCGACGGTCATACTGCTGACCAGCAATATAATTGTATTGATTGCACCGATTGTTGTGTCGAGTTCTTTGGCCGCCAGATGAAAAGCGTCGGGGTTCATGAAGCGGTAAACCGAGTAAATGATAAACAGGCCACCAAACAGAAGCAGTTCGGTGAAAATGAACAGCCACATCCCAATTTTCGATGCTTCGGGATCGTAATGGCTATCGTGATGAATCATCGTTTGTTCCATAAAATTTTCAAGGTTTAATATTCGTACGGGCCATCTTTTTCTCCGTAAACCGGAATTTCTTCAAAATTTTCGACCGGTGGCGGCGATGGCACGGTCCACTCCAGTGTTTTGCCGTTCCATGGATTCATCTCAGCTTTTGGACCATGTTTTGCCGAACGTACCAGGTTGATAACGATGATCACCAAGCCGAAGGTCATTACCCACGAACCAAGTGTTGAAAGAATATTGGCGGCATGAAATTCTTCCAGATAATCGTAATAACGGCGGGGCATTCCCTGCATTCCCAGGTAAAACATCGGTGAATACAAAGCAAGAAACCCAATTGAGAAAACCAGCCAGCCTGTATTGGCCCATTTTGTATCGTACATGCGCCCCCATATTTTCGGGAACCAGTAGTGAATTGCCCCGAAAAATGAGAAACCAACTCCGCCAAATACAATGAAATGGAAATGTGCAACCACAAATGCCGTATCGTGTACATAAATATCGGTTGCCAGTGCGCCCAATACCAGACCTGAAAGACCGCCGATCATGAATATAAAAATAAACGAGGCAGCCCAGTAAAACGGAGTTTGCAAACTGATAGAACCTTTGTACATGGTCGAAATCCAGTTGAATACTTTAATGGCGCTTGGTATTGCAACCAAAAAAGTAAGAATGGAAAAAGTATATTGCGCTGTTCCGCTCATACCCGAGGTAAACATGTGATGCCCCCATACAAAGTAGCCAACAAAGGCAATTGCGAGGGTTGAACCAATGATCGCCTTGTAACCGAAAATATGTTTTTGAGTGAATGTCGGGATTATTTCAGAAATGGCGCCCATTGCGGGAAGTATCATCACATACACCGCAGGATGCGAATAAATCCAGAACAGATGCTGGTACAAAATCGGATCGCCGCCCAATGCCGGGTCAAAAACCCCGATTCCGAAGACCCGTTCAAGAATGATCAATAGTAAAGTGATTCCCACAACAGGAGTTGCCAGAAGCTGTATCCAGGCGGTGCCGTATAGGCTCCAGGGGAACAAGGGCATTTTCAGCCAGGTCATTCCCGGGGCACGCATCCTATGGATGGTAACAATAAAATTCAAACCTGTCAGAATAGAAGAGAACCCCAGTACAAACGCACCAAAAATAGCCGGCAACAAATTGGTTCCCGATTTAAAACTGTATGGTGCGTAAAACGTCCATCCGGTATCGGGCGTTCCGTTTCCGAACAGAACAGATGCAATTACAAGCAATGCACCTAAAATATAAATGTACCACGAAAGCAGGTTGAGTTTCGGAAAAGCAACATCCTTGGCCCCAATCATGATGGGTAACAGAAAGTTTCCGAAAACAGCCGGGAGCCCGGGAATTACAATCATGAAAATCATGATCACACCGTGAACCGTAAATACTGCATTGTAATCCTGCGCATCCATGATGGTTTTTCCGGGAGCGATCAGTTCCAGTTTCATCGCAAGTCCCAGCGCCACCCCAACAAAGAAAAGAGTCATCATCGAATAAAGATACATCAGCCCGATCCGTTTGTGATCGGTCGAAAGAATCCAGTTAAAAATGCCTTTGTATTTCCGGTATTCCAGAAAACTTACATCGGTCGGAATTTGAGTAGCTGTTTGCATAAATTATAAATTATTGCTGTATTGTCAGATTGTTGAATTGCTAAATTGTTATATGGTTATAAATAGTTCAAAAATCATTAAGCCGGTTTCTTTTTAGGTTTAAAAATCAGTGTCAGAAAAATTACCATTGCAATAAAAAGAATCAGTATCCCTGCTACTTTGGTTACGTTCAAAACGTACGTGCGCCCCACCGGATCGTATGAATAGCAGAATTGCAGAATTTTGTTGATCGTTGGCCCCGACTGGCCTTTTGATGCTTCGATGATCGACATTTTGAATTCGAATGGCAAAAAATAAAGTCCGTTCAGGTAGCGGGTAATTTTTCCGTCGGGGCTGATGACCATAACCGATGCCGCATGTATAAAATCGTTGCCGGTGCGTTTGTAGTTGAACCCCACTGCATGGGTGCCTTTGGCAATACTGGCACTGTCGGAAACAAAGAAATGCCAGCCTTGTGCAATTTGTTCTCTCTTGTTTACCAGATTCAGATAATTGGTTTTTTTCCGTATTCCCAAATCAATAGTTTCTGTGGGGTCGAAACTGATGGTGATTACCTGGTAATCGACTCCCGGCACCAAATCCGATTTGTCCATCACGTTGGCAAGGCCTTCCATCAGCGGGCTGCAAATACCCGGACAACGGTAATACACGTAATTAATAATTGTTGGTTTGTCAATTAAATCAGTCAGCACTACCGTTTTCGAATCTTCTCCGGTAATATAAATATCGGTCGGAAGATATTCGTCCAGATGTTCAACCACCCCAATTTCCGGGTCGCCGACAGGATTAATTTGTCCTTCAGATGTAAGGGCTATCAGAAAGGGGAAAATCAAGAGCCATACTTTTGTGTTCATTATGAATGATTTAAAAAGGTTGTTGACTAAGTTATAACAATTTATTTAGAATCTTTCTGAATTTCTTTGCCATTCCAAACAAATTAGCCCGCTTAATGTTTAACTAAACGCATTTCAATTTTTTGTTTTATTGCAGAACATACATTCAGGGTTGCAAGAAAAGGTAAAATTGTTTTAATTTTAAAAAGACCAAAAAACAGACACATGAGAAATACCTTGCTGTATCGTATATGGAAGTTTTACATAGATGGGTTTAAGAACCTTTCCGGCTGGGGTAAACAGGTTTGGATCATTATTCTCATAAAACTTTTCATCATGTTTGCCATCCTGAAACTTTTTTTCTTTCCTGATTTCCTGAAAACTAATTTCGAAAACGACCAGCAACGGAGCGATTTTGTACTGGAACAATTAACAGAACCTAAAAAATAAAAATCAATGCTTGAAACTATCGATTTATCACTGGTCAACTGGTCGCGGGCGCAATTCGCGCTTACCGCGATGTACCACTGGATTTTTGTTCCTCTCACCTTGGGGATTACATTAATTATTGCATTCATGGAAACCATTTACGTTCGTACCGGGAATCCTGAATGGAAGCGGATCACCAAGTTCTGGATGACCCTTTTCGGCATTAATTTCGCCATTGGGGTTGCCACCGGCATTATCCTTGAATTTGAGTTTGGCACCAACTGGTCGAATTACTCGTGGTTTGTAGGCGATATTTTTGGTGCGCCGTTGGCGATCGAAGGTATTTTTGCCTTTTTCATGGAATCCACTTTTATTGCGGTCATGTTTTTCGGGTGGAATAAAGTCAGTAAAAAATTTCATTTGCTGGCCACCTGGCTGACGGCTATCGGGGCCAATCTGTCGGCGCTGTGGATTTTGGTTGCCAACGGCTGGATGCAAAAACCGGTCGGCATGGTTTTCAATCCTGAAACGGCCCGAAATGAGATGATGAACTTCTGGGATGTTTTATTTTCACCCATGGCGGTGCATAAATTTTTGCACACAACTTCATCCAGTTTCGTGTTAGCCTCCATTTTTGTAATTGGCGTGTCGGCATGGTTTTTACTGAAAAAAAGAGATTTGTCGATGGCGAAGAAAAGTATTGCTGTTGCCGCGGTATTTGGTTTTCTGTCGTCGGTTTATACCGTATTGTCGGGCGATAGTTCAGCCCGCCAGATAGCGCACGAACAGCCCATGAAATTTGCAGCTTTCGAAGGTCTTTACAATGGCAGCGAAGGTGCCGGGCTGATCGCTTTTGGTGTGATGTCGACAACTGAAACTGATCCGGATAACGAAAACCTGAAAGATTTCAACATGATTATCGAAATACCCAATGTGCTTTCGTATATGGCCTTTCTCGACTGGAACGCATTTGTTCCGGGAGTCAACGACCTGATAAAAGGCAATCCAAAACAGGGTATCATGTCGGCTCAGGAAAAAATTGACAGAGGGAAAATTGCCATTCAGAAATTGAAAGATTTCAAGGATGCGAAAAAGGCTGGCCAAACAGCGCGGGCCGACAGCCTGAAAACGGAATTCATGAGCAAAAGTTTTCAGGATAATTATTTCAAGTATTTTGGTTACGGGTACATTACCGACGTGAACCAACTCATTCCAAGTGTGCCGCTTTCGTTTTACAGTTTCCACATCATGGTAGTGCTGGGCGGATGGTTCATGTTGTTTTTTATCCTTTCCTTCTGGTTTGTCACCAAAGGAGTTATTCAGAATAAAAAGTGGTTCCTGCGCGCTGCAATCTGGACCATTCCTCTGGCGTACCTGGCCAGTCAGGCGGGCTGGGTGGTTGCCGAAGTAGGCCGTCAGCCGTGGGTAATCCAGGATTTAATGCCGACCATGGCCGCTGTCACACGAATCAGTTCGGGCGCCGTGATGGTTACTTTTTGGCTGTTTGCTGCGGTATTTACAACTTTGCTTATTGCTGAAATAAAAATCATGATCCGACAAATAAAAATCGGGCCACATAAAGAAGAAGGAGGGAACAAGTAATGTTTGAATCATTATCACATCTTGTGTTGCAACAATATTGGTGGATTATTGTGTCGCTGCTGGGCGCTTTGTTCGTGTTCCTGACTTTTGTTCAGGGCGGGCAGACCCTGATTTACACCATTGGCAAAACCGATACCGAACGTACTATGCTGATCAATACGCTGGGACGCAAATGGGAATTTACATTTACCACGTTGGTAACTTTCGGAGGCGCATTTTTCGCATCATTTCCGCTGTTTTATTCTACCTCATTTGGTGGCGCTTACTGGGTCTGGTTCGCCATTCTCATTTTCTTTGTCATTCAGGCAGTTTCGTACGAGTACCGAAAAAAACCAAATAACTTTCTGGGGGCAAAAACGTTCGAGTGGTTTCTCATTCTGAATGGTTTATTCGGGACAATCCTGGTCGGTACCGCAGTGGGCACTTTTTTCAATGGAGCCATGTTCAGCCTGAACGAGATGAACAATGTTATTTGGGCAACGCCGTTCCGCGGACTTGAAGCTGTACTTACCTTTCACAATGTGGCATTGGGTCTGTCGGTATTTTTTCTTGCCCGCGTGCTGGGATTACTCTATTTCATGAATTCGGTAGAAAGCGATGAAATGTTTGCCCGTTCGAAAAAACATTTGTTGTACAATACCATTCCATTCCTTGTGTTTTTCCTGTTTTTCCTGATCGCATTAATCCTGAAAGAAGGCTTTGCCTACAATCCGGAAACCGGCGAAGTTTTCATGGAAAAATACAAATACCTGCACAACCTGCTGGCTATGCCGCTGGTAGCTGTTATTTTACTGGTTGGTGTCGTTGGTGTGCTGTGGGGGATCGCATCTGCTTTGCTGAAAAAATCGACCAAAGGAATTTGGTTTGCAGGCGCCGGAACGGTCTTTACCGTTTGGATGTTGCTGCTGCTGGCAGGCTTCAATAACACGTCGTTTTATCCGTCAATTCACGACCTGCAATCGTCGCTGACGATTGAGAATGCCTCATCAAGTCATTATACTTTGACGGCCATGAGCTATGTCTCATTGACTGTGCCGTTTGTGTTGGGGTATATTTGGTACACCTGGAAATCGATGAACAAAACGAAGATCAGCAAGGAAGAGTTGGGGAAAGAAGATCATCTTTATTAACATTAAAAAAAGCACTATATGTACTGGAGTTCAATTTTATGGTTTTTAAGCTGGCCTGCACTGATCGTTATTTCGTATCAGTTGGTGAAGTTTGCCATCAAAAAATACGAAGCAGTCTTTGAAAGAGAAGACTGAAAATAAGTAAAAAGTCGTAGGTGAAAATATATTGAGGGTTTCACTCGCAGTGAAGCCCTCAATTATTTCCGGTTAAACCCACTCCCTCGTTTGAGTGCAACGGGAACGAGGGGGTTTGTTCCTGTCGTCTGTGACGACTTTTACAAACACCAGACTTGGAATCCGGCCAAACATTTCAACTTCGGAATGGTTAATTTCATGTCTTATCAAACAAACCTGCATTAACAGAGAAACTCGTCAAAGACGAGAGTTTGTAAACCCCTCGTTTCCGCTAAAGCTCAATCGAGGGGGAGGTTGGATGAAAAATGTAAATGCTATCTTATTATTATTTTTTTTGAATAGTTTCCATTATCATTTTTTAGTTGCAATAAATAAATTCCTTTACCAAAAGAAGAAATATCCATAGAGAATTCTTTGCTATTAGGCTTATATGCTTTTAGAATTCTACCTGAAATGTCCATTAAGCATACATTATCAAATAACTCAGTACTCTTACAATATAGAGTAGAGCTAGAAGGATTTGGAAATATCATAATGTCATTATCAACAGTCAAAGTCTTTGAAATGCCAGTAATAATTTTTGTATATAAGTAGATTCCATTACCACCAAAATATATATTATCAGTTTTATTTACAGAGTTTAGTGCAATGCATTTTATCTCAGGGTTTATTCTGTCAACGCATTGGAATGAAATTGTATCCCAAGTTTGTCCGTTGGTAGCTGACGAAAACAAACCAATACGATTGTTGAAATATGTAGTTCCAGATGCATAAAGTTGTCCATTTAAACTTTTTTCTATATCAAATATATACATGCTAAATGTAGAATTATCTGCCCAAGAATTCCAGACCTGAACCCAATTTTCACCACTATCATCAGTATAAGCAATTACGGCTTCACCAACACCAATCCATCTGTTACCAACAAACTCAATATCATAAATGGCATTATCACCAGCAAAAAATGATGTCATATTAATACGTTTAAAATTATTACCTGAGTCCGCAGAATATTTCAGTTCTGCTGTTCTTGTGAGATCTTCTCCACCAGTGAAAATTTGATTGCCAAATTCTGGATGAAACTTTACAAATCGACCTCCTAAATAATCTTTTATTGGTGTCCATGTTATACCTCCATCAAAAGTTTTCATTCTATGATATAGAGAGTAAAAAGTATCATAGTTATTGCTTGGATGAGCTAAATGATCAAGAAATAAAGCTGCTTTAAATTCCTTATCGCCTGATAATAATACTGAAAATGAGTTACCACCATCAATGGTTTTCTTTATATCAAGGTATTTTGTAACTCCATCAAAAACAACTGAAATAAAGGTAGTTGGATTTTTTACAATTGTCTGTAAAACATAGACTCCTTGCATTCCACATGGTGTCCACAAGGTATCCGTTGAGCTAATGTTTTTTCTAAAAATGCCATTGTTGGTACTGGCATAAAGGTTTTCACCAACAATAGTTAAGTCAGATGTTTTTAAATGACCTAAACCTAAATAAATAGCCTGTGCAAAAATACTAGTAGTACACAACAGTAATAATAAGGACAAGTAAATAATTCGTTTCATAACTGTATAGTTTTGTGTGGCAATTGTCATTTCATGTTCTGTCTTCCTTTTTTTTAGGCTTGCAGGTAACGTAGGAAGGTGGGTAGCTGATGTTAGCAACCGTTGTTAGTTATTCAACAGGTTTAAAGTCAGCGATGTATATATTAATATAGTCATAAGAAGGATACAATGTTATACATGCTCTGAGTTCGTTTTCTTCTGCTTTTCTTAGTTTAACTAACACCTTTTGGTTAATTTCAAAAGTATCTTTCATCAGATTAATTGTCTGATAGTAATTGTCTCTACTTGCACCAAGCTCATGTTTTATTGTCAAAGAATCATTAGGAAATTTTAGTATACAGGTGGAGCAATTCAAGTCGAAACTTACTATTTCTCCAACGACATAAGAGTCAAGCGTATCGTAATTGTCTCTACTACATGAAAATGCAAAGAGAAAAATAACTAAAGCAATTGAAATTCTATTCATAATTTATAATTTAGTGTTTCTTCATTAGATGAATTTCCAGTCATTACGGTTGCGTTTCTTTGTTTTTTTTCACTCCCCCTCGTTTGAGTGCAACGGAAACGAGGAGGTTTGTTCCTGTCGTCTGTGACGACCCGTACAAACACCGAACTTGCAACCTGCCGCAAACAGATATTCCGGCCATACATTTCAACTTTGGGACGGCTAATTTCATGTTATATTCATACCTGCTCAAATTCAAATAGACCTGCATTAACAAAGTAACTCGTCAAAGACGAGAGCCCATAAACCCCTCGTTACCGCTTCGCTAAAACGAGGGGAAGGAGAAGACGGGTTTCAATTAAACCTTCAAGGTTTTCAGAAACCTTGAAGGTTTGGTAATATCAACTATTCCTCCTGTGGTTCGCCGGGGGTGTTGTTGCCCCCATTGCCCGATTTGCTAATCAGGCGGGCATATTTTATCCGCAATTCATCCATCTGGGCAAACAGCGTTAGCAGCACTTGCGAAGGGACAAAGTTTACGGCTTGTTCCATGGCAGTACAAAACTGTTCGTAGCTTTTGGCAACAGCAGGTCTCAGGCTGCTGGCCGAAGGACTGTCTTGTTCTGCCATCTGTTTATTCCGGCTTTTATACAACGAATCGAACTCTTCGTTCGTAATTTTCAGCCCTTCCAGCAAGGTAGTAATACCGATAGCCTCAGCTTGTTGTTTCAGCGTTCCCGAAGCATTAATCTTACCAATCAGTTCAGCGATCAGGGCGGTTTCGGTATTCATGGCTTTCTTATCAGTATTCCAGTAGGGCTCGAAAACCAGTTTTAATTCCCCGGCTGCCATTTTCTTTGCCGGGTCGCTCCCGGCCTGTGCGGTAGATATGTTACGCTTGATTTCAGCCAAACGGTTGTCGCGGTCTTTGTCTTTTTCAGCCAGGGCATCGGAAAGGGCGCTTTTGCCCGGTTTGTTCAAACAGGCGCCCATTTCGGCATTGCTGGTCTCCAGTCCGAGAAGGGCTGCGTTGGGGATTTCGCCAATGTTTTCTTTCATTGGCCGGACAATTTCGATGGTCGATTTGTTCAGCGAATACAGGTCGGCGACCGAAAGCCTTGCTACATACAAGGGTGAAAAGGTTTTTGTTTCCATTTTTTTAAAAATTTTAGAAGATTTAACAATGTCCGGTTTCTGCTTTTTCCCGACGGATTGCGGAGACCCTCTGAAAATTTCAGAAGCTTGCCGACACCCGGATTGTTGCCTGTAAAATTTTCAGAAGCCTGCCGACGACCAGCGGGGACCTTCTGAATTTTTCAGAACCTTCCCGACGCATTGCGGGGGCCTTGTGAAATTTTCACAGGCTTCCCGACACGGCGATTGAACCCTGTGAAATTTTCACAGCTCTTGGGCAGCGAATTAATTATCTGGATAATCATTAATCAGCGTACCGTTTGGGGCCTTGGGGCAAAAATTTATCCCGACTACTTCTCCGGAAAAGAAATAACAGTCACCGAAAAGAACGTTCAATTCTGTTTCGCCTGGTTCCTTCTTCTGTATCCTTGGTGGGAGTACTGTTTGTCCAACATCACTTCAGGTGAAAAAAATATTTTTAGCTAATTTAACAAAGACAATATTAAAATGCAATACATGAGGAAAAATAAAATTCCAAATTCCAAATTCCAAAAAACAGCCAACAGCCGGAAAACAGTCGCAGGTGTAGTCGCACAGTCGCCTGAGACTTCTCCTCATTTTAGTGCAACGGGAACGAGGAGATTTGTTCCTGTCGTCTGTGACGACTCTTGCAAATACCGGACTCTCCAACCCACGGCAGGCAACAGGTAACTCGTCGAAGACGAGAGCCTATAAACCCCTCGTTACCGCTAAAGCTCAAACGAGGAGGAGAAGTGGGATGAGTAAAAAGTAGAAAGTCGTAAGTAAAAAGATATTGAGGGTTTCACTCGCAGTGAAGCCCTCAATTATTTCATACTAAACCTTTACAAATTTATCAGGAGCAAACTCTTTTATTGTTTCTCCCAGTCGTTTCATCCCTTCCATTATTATTTCTTCGGAAGCATTTGAAAAATTTAAACGCATGTTTCTGCTTCCGCCTTCCGCAGTAAAAAATGATTTACCTGGTACAAAAGCAACTTTTTTCTGAAGCGATTTTTCAATCACTTTTTCAGTATCGAAGCCATCGGGCAATGTCAGCCAGATGAACATTCCTCCTTCCGGATTGGTATGTACGGAGCCTTCCGGGAAAAACTCACGAATTGCTTTTATCATTGTGTCTTTTTGTTTTTTGTATGCAGACTTTACTTTTTGCAGATGTTCTTCCGGTTCATTATCATTTAAAAACCGGAAAATAACCCGTTGTATCAGGTTGTTCGACTGCAAATCGGAAGCCTGTTTTATCCGTAGTAATTTAGGAATCAGCTCATCCGGGGCACACATCCAGCCGGTGCGGATTCCCGGAGCGATCATTTTTGAAAATGAACCGCACCAAATCACCTGTTCAGGTAGATGCGAAAAAACCGGAGGAAGAGGAGTCCCTTCAAAACGAATTTCGTTGTATGGATCGTCTTCAATAAAAATTATGCCGTGCCATTCCAGCAAGATGGCAAGTTCTTTCCGGGTTTCTTCAGAATAGGAAATGCCCGAGGGATTCTGAAAATTCGGAATCCCGTACAATATCCGTGCATTGGTTTTTGTAATTACGTCTTCCAGTTCGTTTAAATCAATTCCATTTTCCGTCAAATGTACCTGATGGAAATCGGGAAGATATGCTGAAAAAGCCTGTATCGCCCCCAGATACGAAGGTTTTTCAAGAATCAGCGGGTCTTCCTGATTGATGAATAATTTGCCCAACATGTCGAGCGCCTGCTGCGAACCGTTGGTAATAATGATGTTTTGAGGGCACATTTTTGTGGCGTACAAGCTGTTGTAGCGTTTGCAAATGAATTCGCGCAAAGGCAAAAATCCTTGACTGCCGCTATATTGCAGGGCTTCCCGGCCATCGTTTTCCATCACTTTCTGAAAGGCTTTGTTCATTTGTTCCAGCGGAAAATAGGCCGGATTGGGCAATCCTCCTGCGAAGGAGATAAAATCGGGGTGTTCGGCAATTTCCAGTATCTCACGGATAAAGGAACGTGGAATGTTTTTACAACTTTCCGAGATAAGGCTTTCGTAATTGAAGTTCATAGTCATGTATTTAGAGTTAAAAAACTGAAAAAACAAAAAAGCCTTCCTCCGCATCACACAGAGAAAGGCTTTTCAAAAATTCCGGCAACAGCTTCCCTATGTGAACGTATTCACATGAATGACCACCGCTGCAAGAATTAGAATGTTTATCATCGCCGTAAAATAAAAAAGCCACTCCCCGCGTGCAGGGAATGGCTGATTAATTTCTGAATATCATTAACTTACTCCATACCCTGCCCGGATGAAACCACGATCGCGGCCACCACTGCAAGAATAATATGGAGAATACGTGTTGTCATAATTGAATGCAAGGAAACGAATTATTTTTATTTGGGATAAAGACGATTTATGCAATTAAAGCCGGATTACAATTTCTTAACATTGAGAAGGCTAAAAAGAGCAAATTTTTATTTTACCCGAACTGAAAATCTGCTGATCAAAGAAAGCAGGACATACCATACGATGATTAACGGCAATGCATAAAGATTCAGAATAGCAAGAAGGAGTACAATTCCGGACAGAAAAATAAACCGGACGCTGTTCTCTTTTATTTTCAGGCTTTTGAATTTCATGGAGAACATCGGAAGTTCGGAAACCATCAGGAACGAACAGGCAAATATAGAAACCAAAAGTGTATATTTATTCAGAATGAAAGGAACAATATTTTGTTTTGTGCCAATTTCGATGATCAGTGCCAGTGAAGCGAAAAAGATGGCATTGGCAGGAATGGGAAGTCCGAGAAAACTTTCTGTTTGCCGGGTGTCGGTATTGAATTTTGCCAAACGGAACGCACCGGCAACCGGGATCAGCAGTGAAGTGAAAAGCACAATCCATTGTCCCGGAGTTCCCTCGATCTCAAAAATCGGGTGGTTCACTCCAAATAAGGTCAGTTCGAGCATGGCAAAAATCAGAGTGGCAGGCGCCAGACCAAATGAAATCAGGTCGGCCAGCGAATCCAACTCTTTGCCAATATCGGAATAGGCATGGAATAAACGGGCAGCAAAGCCGTCGCAAAAGTCGAAAACAGCAGCGGCAAAAATAAAAACAGAAGCCCAGCCCAGTTGTCCGTCGGCGCCAAAAAACACAGCCAACGTGCCGGATACCAAATTCAATGTGGTAATGAAATTCGGCACCCAGAAAAATTTGTTGTTTATTTTGCTCATGTGTTATAATTCAGCAATAACAGTTTGCGATCCTGTTACTTTTTGATTCAGTTTCACTTTTATTTTGGCATCAAGCGGCAAAAACAAATCGACCCGCGAACCAAAACGGATAAAGCCGAGTTCAACGGTTTGATCGACTTGCTGGTCAACTTCAATAAAGTTAATGATCCGGCGTGCCATTGCTCCTGCGATTTGCCTGATCACGATTTCCCGGCCGTTATTCAATAGAACCGCAGTTGTCATGCGTTCGTTTTCTTCAGCCGATTTATCTTTAAAAGCCGCATAAAATTCACCGTCTTTATGCTTCATATACGTTATTTTCCCAACAACCGGAATCCAGTTGATATGCACGTTCAATGGCGACATAAAAATTGAGATTTGCTTGCATTGGGTTTTCAGGTATTCAACTTCCACATTTTCCTTGATATCGCAAACTTTTCCATCGGCAGGCGAAATCACCAGTTTTTCATTCGAGGTAATTTTTCTTTGCGGATAGCGGAAGAACTGAATAATCATCAGATATACCACAAAACTGGCAATAGCAAAGGAAATTTTCAGTATTGGGGAACTGATCAGAAGCCAACAGATTAAATTAAAAACGATCAGTAGGGCAGTTGCCCAGTTGATAATACCAATACCGGCCTTGTGAACTTTCATCTTTAAAACAGTTAAAAATCTGCCGCAAAAATAGCAAATAATCTGCCGCTTATTCAATAATGAGTTTTAAATATAAAACCACCACCGGAACAACAAAAAACAGAGAATCGAAGCGATCGAGAATTCCGCCATGCCCGGGAATTAAATTGCTACTGTCTTTTACCCCGAAACTGCGTTTAATCATCGATTCGGTAAGGTCGCCTAGTGTGGCGGAAACGATGATCAGGGCGGAAAGTACGATCCAGTTGACAAGGCTGATTTCGGGAATAAAAATGAAAGCTGCATACGACGCTGCCAGTGCAGCAAGCGCTCCGCCAATCGCGCCTTCCCATGATTTTTTCGGAGAAATGCGCTCGAACAAACGATGGCGTCCGAAACTTACGCCAAACAGATAGGCTGCCGAATCGTAAATCCAAATAATTGTCAAAACAGCGATTAATAAGTTGGGTGCAAATTGCGGAGTATCTTCAACGGTGGAGAAAACCATGAAATTAATCAGGCTGACAGGGAGTGCAATATAGCCGATGGCAAGAAAAGTGATTGCCATATTTTCGACCGGACTTGCTTTTTTTGAGAACAGTTCGGCAATAAAAATCCGTAATAAAAATGGGAATATTAAAAAAAGCCAATTCGTTGGAATATATCCGGCAGAAACTAGAAAAGACAGGGTGAAAATGAAAAAAGCGGCTTCATATCCAATTTTTTTATTCGGCTGATAAGTTCCGTTTTTAAAAAGGGAATAGAACTCAATGAAAGCGCCGATGATAATAGCGCCAAAAACAACAAAAAAAGCAATTTTACCGAGTAACAAACTACCCAGTATGACCCATACGAATACAAGTCCGGTAATGCTTCGGGTCAGTAAATTTTTCAATTTTTCAGTTCTTTAAGCAGTTCATTTGCCCGGTCTTCAAAGTCTTGGTGTACATACACCTTAATTGGGCCAAATGTTATATACGTTGAATCACGCTGATTTAGAATTACGGACGTAATTCCTTCATTTTCCAAAACTTCTTTGGCAATTTCAGCCTGGTAACCCTGACCGGTTTCAAAAACAACGACCCAATCTTTTTCCATTTTGCGATGTTTAAAAAGGTTTCTTACAAAGAAATATCAGCAATGACTTTGGTCCGTGCATGCCCATTACCAGCGTTTTCTCAATGTCGGCAGTGCGGCTCGGGCCTGTAATTACAGAAATTAACGAGGGCAAATTACCTTCGTACTTTTCTTTGATCTTTTGAATCCCGCTTTCCAGATAGTCTGTCAACTGTTCTTCATGAGCAAATATAACATGTATTTCAGAAAAAACATTCAACCGGCGTCCCGAAGCTTGCGCCGAACTCACCAAAACAGCGCCCAAATGGGCAACCAAAAACTCGCATCGGGTAATGCCAACCTGCATTTGTTCAAAGGCTTGATCATCAGAGCCAAATTCAATTTTTCCTAAAAGATATTTTTGCAACATATCGTCTTTGCAAAAAATATTGTTCCATTGGTTTTCCCTGATCATTTCCTGAAGTTTCTGAACAGCTTCATCAATCGATTCAGTAGCGATAAATTTACCACCGACCAATTCCAGTTTTTGCTGGAACTCTTCTGCCAGATTTGCGTTCAGGGGCAAATAAACAGGAGAGGTGAAATCGGGTTTTTCCAACCCAACTTCACCTCTTTTATCTTGTGCAGCCTTTAACCGGGCTACTATTTCTTCACGTGCCGTACCCATTAAACCGGATTTGTTTGATCGGGTTCATTGGTGCCTTCACTAATATTTTTGTCGGGTTCTTTTTTCGGTTCGATATGTTTTTCCCATTTCCGTTTGCCGAAAATGCTTTCAAGGTCTTCCCCGAAAATAACTTCTTTTTCAAGCAGTCGGTCCGACAATTTTGAGTGGCCGCTAGCATTTTCCTTCAAAATATTCAAAGCCCGTTGATACTGGTCTTCAATTATTTTTTTTGCTTCTTCATCAATCAGTTCAGCAGTTTTTTCGCTGTATGGTTTCGAAAAGCTAAAATCACTTTGTCCGCTTGAATCGTAATAACTCACATTTCCTACTTTTTCGCTCATCCCGAAAATGCTGACCATTGCATAGGCCTGCTTGGTTATTTTCTCAAGGTCGTTTTGCGCTCCTGAAGAAAGATCGCCGAATTCGAGCTGTTCGGCAGCGCGTCCACCCAAAGCCGAACACATTTCATCAAGCAATTGCTCTTTGGTGGTGATCGAACGTTCTTCAGGTAAGTACCATGCAGCTCCCAGCGCTTTTCCACGAGGAACAATGGTCACTTTCACCAGCGGATTTGCGTGTTCGAGCAGCCAGCTAATAGTTGCGTGGCCTGCTTCGTGATAGGCGATCCGGCGTTTTTCATCTACCGAAATAATTTTATTTTTCTTTTCCAGTCCACCGACAATCCGGTCGACAGCATCCAGAAAATCCTGTTTTTCAACAATCTCTTTGTTTTTACGGGCAGCGATCAATGCGGCTTCGTTACAAACATTGGCAATATCAGCGCCCGAAAATCCCGGCGTTTGTTTGGCAAGGAAAGGCACTTCAACTTCAGCCGATAATTTGATGGGCTTCAGGTGTACCCTGAATATTTCATCGCGCTCGTTCAGGTCGGGCAATTCCACATGGATTTGGCGGTCGAAACGTCCGGCACGCATCAGGGCCCGGTCGAGAATATCGGCACGGTTGGTAGCAGCCAGAATGATTACCCCCGAGTTGGTATCGAAGCCGTCCATCTCGGTCAGCAACTGGTTGAGCGTATTTTCGCGTTCGTCGTTTGAACCCATGTTGGGATTTCGTCCACGGGCGCGGCCAATGGCATCAATTTCATCGATAAATACAATACACGGGGCTTTTTCCTTGGCTTGTTTAAACAGGTCGCGAACACGGCTGGCGCCAACTCCGACAAACATTTCCACAAAATCGGAACCCGACATGGAGAAGAACGGAACATTTGCTTCACCGGCAACCGCTTTGGCCAGCAATGTTTTCCCGGTTCCCGGAGGGCCAACCAGCAAAGCGCCTTTTGGAATTTTACCTCCCAGTTTGGTAAATTTGGTAGGACTTTTCAGGAAGTCAACAATTTCTTCCACTTCCTGTTTCGCTTCGGCAAGTCCGGCAACATCTTTAAAGGTAGTTGAAACCCTCGAATCTTTATCGAAGACTTTGGCCTGCGATTTTCCAACGTTGAAAATATTTCCCGCTCCACCCCCGGAGCCTTTGCTCATCCGGCGGAAAACCCACCACCAGATCAGTATAATGAGGCCAAACGGAAGTATCCAACCAAGTATGTCGCCAAAATAGTTGTGAACGGTTTTGTATTCGACACTGATTTTGTCGCCTTCAGAAAAAGAATCCTGTGCATTTTTTAGATTTTCTTCAAACGTTTCGACCGATCCGATGGTGAAAAAATAATGTGGACCGAATTTCGTAGGCGCTGAGAACCCGACATTCAGTTTGTCTTTGTATTTTTCGTAGCTGCTTTCTTTCAGGAAAATATGAGCTTCGTCCCGGTTTATCACGTGTATCTTCTGGATATCGTGATTGGCCATCATGGTGTTTTTAACTTCCATCCAGTTGGTTTCAATGGGACCCCCGCCAAAACTAAACCACTGGATTGCGAGAAAAGTGAGTATTACCACACCGTAAATCCAATAGGGATTTATTTTTGGAGCTTTCACGTTGCCGGGCTTAAAGTTCCCGAGATTTGGCTTTTGTTTGTCGTTATTGTTTTCTGCCATTATTTTTAGTTTTCATTTTCGACTTCTTCTATCGGGGCATCGGCCCATAAATTTTCAAGATCGTAAAAATCGCGTGCATCTTTTTGAAATACATGAACCATCACATCGGCATAGTCGAGCAGTACCCAGATTGAATTTTTATACCCATCGCTGTGCCATGCTTTTTCTCCTGCCAGTTCATGAACAGTATCTTCCACCGAATGCGCGATTGCATCGACCTGTGTATTTGATTTTCCGTGACAGATCACGAAATAATTACATTCTGTATGATTGATTTTACTTAAATTAATTTTGACAATATCCAGTCCTTTTTTTCTTTGAATTCCTTCAATTATTGCGTCTAGTAATTCTTCCGTATCAGCTTGTTTTTTTGCTTTCCTCATATATTATTTTTAGGACTACAAAGATAATTTTTTTAAACTTAATCGCCTGTATTTTTATCTTGTGCAGTTTCTCTCTGATTTTGATTTAATTTGTAATTCATTTGCAGATCAAAAATATGGATTTCAAAATTGAAAATAATATCGTTGTTCTACAGGAGACTGATTCTACCAACAACTATGCCAACCGCCAATTGGCTGAATCTGAGGTGCAGGAAGGTACTGTCTTTTTGGCATACAGTCAGAAAAACGGGCGAGGACAAATAAACAACCAATGGGAAAGTGAAGCGGGGAAGAATCTCACGTTTTCACTTGTTCTGAAACCCGGTTTTCTTGAAATCACCGATCAATTTATGATCTCGAAAGTGGTTACGCTGGGAATTTATTCGAGCCTGAAGAATTATGTTGACAATCTGAAAATAAAATGGCCGAACGACATTTATGCCGGTGACCGGAAATTGGGTGGAATATTGATTGAAAATTCAATCATGTCGGGGCAGATCACAAGCTCAGTGATTGGGATTGGGCTGAACATCAATCAGGAAAAATTCATAAGCAATGCTCCAAATCCTATTTCTCTGAAGCAACTTACCGGAAGTGAATTTGAACTGATGCCGTTATTGCACGGGATAATTGAGAATATTATTTCATTTTACGCTCTCCTGAAAAACGATAATTTTGCAGTGGTCAATAAACTTTTTCATGAAAAACTATATCGTTTTGGAGAGGAACATCGTTATAAAAGTGAAAACGCAGAGTTTACCGGAAAAATAATAGGAGTTAATGAAATTGGTCAACTGCTGATTAAGAATGAAAACGGGGATTTGCGGCAATTTCATTTCAAAGAAGTTGAGTTTATTTTATAATTTTCAGAAAAATTAAATGAAAACACGGGAATCTATGATAATTAAATCAATTCAGGCAAAATACCTTTTACAGGCATTTTTTATGCTTGCATTTTTTGTTGTTTTTACGGCCTGCGATCCGAACGATATTGCCGACGACGATGGCAGTGGTGACATATCTGAAGAAACATTGGTGATAAACGAATGGATCGACGGGGTCATGAAAGAAGTTTACCTGTGGAGCAATAAAATTCCATCGACAGTGAATTATAAAAAAGAAGCTGATTCGGAGGAGCTTTTCAATAAAATGTTATACACCGAAGAAGATCAATGGTCGTGGATTACCGACGACTGGGCTTCGTACCTGAAAGAACTGGAAGGCACTCCTGTTTCAATGGGATATGCACCGGCATTTTTTTATAAAGACGAAGTGAGTAAAGAGGTAATCATTATCGTCAAATATGTGTATAAAGGCTCGCCTGCCAATAAAGCAGGATTAAAGCGGGGTGACATCATCCTGTCGATTAACGGACAGATGCTCAATGATGAAAATTACTACGATTTGTACTCGGGCAATTCCTACACCGTTGGGTTGGGTGCTTATTCTTCGGCAACGAACACTTTTGCCCTGAATGGAGTAAATGTACCATTAACTGCTGTTAGTTTCAGCGCAGACCCTGTCCTTCATTACGAAGTAAAAGAAATTGAAGAGAATAAAATAGGCTATTGGGTATATACTGATTTTACCAGTGGAGTGAATAACAATTTTCTCAAGTCGGTTGATGCAGTAATCGATTCATTTAAACAGAGTGCGGTTACCGATGTCATTATCGACCTGCGTTACAATCCGGGAGGAGCTCCAAGTACCGCTGCGTATCTGGCATCGTCGGTTGCGCCTAAATTTGTGGTTGAAGACAAAAAAGTTTTTCTGAAAATGGTGTACAATAAAAAGTTGCAGGATTATTTTGAGCAAAAAAATGACGATGAAGATCGGTATTATCGATTCTCTGCCAGTACCGGTAATTTAAATCTCAATAAAATTTATTTTTTGACCACGCAAAGTACAGCTTCTGCCAGCGAAGCTCTTATCACGGGGCTGCAACCGTATATGAATGTTGTAATGGTTGGGGATACAACCCGCGGAAAATATACGGGTGCATGGGTGTTGCCCGATACCAACGAACCGCCGAAACACAACTGGTGCATGGTGCCTATTGTGCTTAAATATTCGAATTCCAGCGGTTTTACAGATTTTAAAGACGGTATTGCCCCCGACATTTATGTGAAAGATTATTTAGTTCCGGCCTATCCGTTTGGTAATCTAAACGATGAAGTGTTGGCCACGGCCATTGCCCAAATTACAGGAACGCCGGTAAGTATAACAAAATCAGCCAGAAAAAAATCTGTTTTTAGAGAACTTCATCCGAAAGAAATGGAATTGAAGGGAGCATTTATTGTACCCCGGAAAGAATTGGACTCTGCTGGTCCGGAATAGGAATATTTTCTTAGAATCAATTTCCAAGTTGTCCCTGGATTGCAGATCAATAAACCTTGGCTTTTATATCTTTTATGTATAACTGAAGGTTTGTTTTTCCCCGGAATTCATTTTCAGTGATTGAATAACAAATATCGAAAGGCAACCCCTGGCTGATAGCGTCGTAATGTTCAGCCTGATTAAAAGCAATTCCTGAAAAGATGGAAGAACTTCCGGTCGGTTCGACCAGATCCAGTTTGAGATGTTCGATATTTTTCCCGACAGGCCGACTGGTACCGTAATCCAGTACATTTTCAGTAAGAAAAACGGGGAGCATATTGTGGGGGCCGAATGGGGCAAATTGTTTTAAAATCCTGAAAAATTTAGGAGTGATTTCAGAAAGTTGCAGCTTCGAATCAATTTCAACGGCTTCGATTTGCTGTTTGTCGGTAATCAGGTCTTCAACAATCTCTTCGAAACGTTGAATAAATGCCGGAATATTTTCAATTTTCAGCGTAAGCCCTGCAGCATACATGTGTCCGCCATACGATTCAAGTAGGTCGCTGCATTTGCCAATGGCCTCGTACAGGTCGAAATCTTTTACCGAACGAGCCGATCCGGTAGCCAGACCATTCGATTCGGTAAGAATGACCGTGGGTCTGTAAAAATATTCGGTGATACGGGAAGCCACAATTCCTACTACTCCCTTGTGCCAGTCCCGGTTATAGAGCACAGTCGATTTTTTATTATTCAGTTCCGGGTTCCGCTCAATCATATCCAGCGCTTCCTGGGTAATGTCGCGGTCGAGCGTTTTTCGTATCTCATTGTACGAATTGATTTCATCACCCAAACGGTCGGCCTCTTCTTCGCTAGTGATGGTTAAAATTGCCACCGATTTTTTCCCGTGTTCAATTCTTCCGGAAGCATTTAAACGGGGGCCAATCTTAAAAACAATGTCGCTGATGGTTATTTCGCTGCCATTTATACCCGAATACCCCATAATGGTTTTCAAGCCAAGGCTTGGATTGCTGTTCAGTTTTTTCAGGCCGTAATAAGCCAGTACACGGTTTTCACCCGTCACCGGAACAATATCCGAGGCAATACTAACAACAACCAAATCGAGTAGCTCATCCAGTTCTGCATAGGGAATTTCATTTTTCAATGAATAAGCCTGCAAAAATTTATACCCAACGCCGCAACCCGAAAGTTCTTTGTACGGGTAACTGCAATCAGGCCGTTTAGGGTCGAGAACAGCAACCGCATCGGGTATTTCATCATCCGGGTTATGGTGGTCGCATATAATAAAATCGATACCCAGACTTTTAGCGTGTTTTATTTTCTCAACCGCTTTAATCCCGCAATCCAATACAATTACCAGCGAAACATTTTCTTCGTGAGCATACTGAATACTCTGCGGGGAAATGCCATACCCTTCGGTATAGCGGTCGGGAATATAGTAATCGAGGTTTTTGATGCGGGAACGCAGGAATTGGTACATCAGAGCAACTGAGGTGGTTCCGTCTACATCATAATCGCCGTAAATAAGCACCTTTTCTTCCTGTTTAATAGCCTGTTCCAACCGTTCAACAGCCTTGTCCATATCTTTCATCAGGAAGGGGTTGTGAAGGTCGGCCATTTTAGGCCTGAAAAAGGCCTGTGCCTCCTGGTAATTGGTAACATTTCGCTGTGCTAAAAGGTTGGCAATAACCATATTAACATCCAATGCAGCAGACAGATGCTTAATTATATTGATGTCGCCTTGTCCTTTAAGATTCCAGATTTTGTCCATTCCTTTTGCTCCAGCCAAATATATGGGCCGTGAATTTGTCAAAGATAGGAAATGAGATTCTCTCTGGAAAGTAATTTTAGCAGATTCGTTTATCTTTTGTTAACGTAAAGCTAACAATGACGGGTTAAGATTCATCCTGTCAAAAACTTAGAATACAGATATTTTTATCAACATTTTTCCATGGATGATTCAGCGGTTTTCGTTTTCACGGGCAAAAAGATTTTATGTAATTCTTTTCTATCTTTGCAAAAATTTTTTCGATAGTATAAACTGAAAGTATCGTACCATGAGCATTTCTTCGCTTAGTGAACAAGAGATTATCCGCCGCAACTCGTTGCAAAAATTGAGAGAATTAGGCATTGACCCGTATCCTGCTGAAGAATTTAAAGTCAATACAACCACATTCGAAATCAGGGAAAAGTACAGTGTCGAAGAAGGGAACTATCAGGATGTGACCCTCGCAGGAAGGCTTATGGGCCAGCGAATTATGGGCAAAGCTTCGTTCGCTGAAATACAGGACCATACCGGAAGGGTTCAGATTTATATCAACCGCGATGAAATTTGCCCCGGAGAAGATAAAACTCTATACAATGAAGTTTTCAAAAAACTGCTCGACATTGGCGATATTATCGGGATCAAAGGCTTTGCATTCACTACCCAGATGGGTGAAAAATCGGTTCATGTAAAAGAACTGAAAGTACTTTGCAAATCGCTTCGCCCACTTCCGGTTGTGAAGGAAAAAGACGGCGTTACCTACGATGCATTTACCGACCCGGAAATGCGCTACCGCCAGCGTTATGTCGACCTGATCGTGAACCCGCAAGTGAAAGATACGTTTGTGAAACGCACAAAGATCGTGAACACCATGCGTAATTTTTTCAACGAACAGGGTTATTTCGAAGTTGAAACGCCCATTCTTCAGCCTATACCCGGTGGAGCAACAGCTCGTCCGTTTATCACGCACCACAATTCACTCAATATACCGTTGTACCTTCGTATTGCCAACGAATTGTATTTAAAACGCCTGATTGTTGGCGGATTCGACGGGGTTTACGAATTCTCGAAAGATTTTCGCAACGAAGGAATGGACCGTACCCACAACCCGGAATTTACGGTGTTGGAAATTTATGTGGCGTACAAAGATTATCGTTGGATGATGGAATTCACTGAAGAAATGCTAGAGCGCATTGCTGTCGCCCTTTACGGGACCACCAGTGTGCAATTCGGTGATGTGGAGATTGATTATAAAAAGCCATACCCGCGCGTCACTATGGCCGAAGCAATAAAAACGCACACAGGGTACGATATTACTGGCAAATCGGAAGACGAGCTACGCGTGATTTGCGATAAGCTGGGCATTGAAACGACCCCAAGCATGGGCAAAGGCAAACTGATTGATGAGATTTTCGGGGAAAAATGCGAACACCACTACATTCAGCCGACTTTCATTACGGATTATCCGATCGAGATGTCGCCGCTAACCAAGAAACACCGCGACAACCCGGAACTAACCGAGCGTTTTGAACTGATGGTAAACGGCAAAGAGCTGGCTAACTGCTATTCGGAGTTGAACGACCCGATTGATCAGCGCGAACGTTTCGAAGACCAGTTGCGCCTGTCGGAAAAAGGAGACGATGAAGCCATGTTCATCGATCAGGATTTCCTGCGCTCGCTGGAATACGGCATGCCGCCAACTTCCGGTTTGGGAATCGGAATCGACCGCCTGACCATGTTCATGACCAACAGCCCTTCCATTCAGGATGTATTGTTTTTCCCGCAAATGAAACCGGAGAAAAAACAACTGGTTGATACCAACGAAAAATTCATAGAACTGGGTATTCCTGAAGAATGGGTTGAGGTGATAAAGCAGATGGGCATTAAAAAAGTAAGCGAATTAAAAGAATTGAAACCCGGCAAATTTTTTAATGATCTGTGTGGCTTCAATAAAAAGAATAAACAGGGATTGGCCAATCCTTCAATTGACGATGTGAAAAATTGGCTGGCCTGATCCTCAAAAAACATGTTTAGTAATTCAAAAATAGCGATTATTGGGAGCGGAAGCTGGGCAACGGCATTGGCAAAAATTATTTTGTACAATGTAGAAAGTATCAATTGGTATTTCCGGAATCCTGATAATATTGCGGCATTCAAAAAGTTTCATCACAATCCGAATTATCTGCGGGACATTGAGTTCGAGACCGAACGCATCAATTTTTTCAATGATATTAACGATGCGGTACGTGATGCAGATATTGTTGTCCTGACCATCCCTTCGGCCTTTCTGAAAGAAAGCCTGTCGGAACTGACCGTTGATATGAAAGACAAATTTGTGGTTTCTGCCATCAAAGGGATTGTGCCGGGTGACAACCTGATTATCGCAGAATATCTGAACCTGTATTTTGGGATTCCGTTGGATCAAATCGGTGTTATTACCGGACCGTGTCATGCAGAGGAAGTGGCCCTCGAAAAACTTTCGTACCTGACGATTGCCTGTCCCGATGTGAAGAAAGCGCGTGGTTTTGCATTTCGCCTCGAATGCCCGTTCATCCGCACCCATGTTTCCGACGATATTTATGGCACCGAGTATTCATCGGTACTGAAAAATGTGGTAGCCATTGCCTCGGGTATATGCCACGGGCTGCGTTACGGCGACAATTTCCAGGCTGTGCTGATCTCAAATGCTATTCAGGAAATAAAACGTTTTGTGGATGCGGTACATCCGATTACCCGCGACATAAAAAGCTCGGCTTATCTGGGTGACCTGCTGGTAACGGCCTACTCGCAGTTTTCGCGCAACCGCCTGTTCGGCACGATGATTGGCAAAGGCTACTCGGTACGCTCGGCGCAGCTCGAAATGCACATGATAGCCGAAGGGTATTATGCAGCCAAAACAATCCATGAAATAAATGCTGAATACCACGTGAATATGCCCATTTCCGAAGCTGTTTACAATATTTTGTACGAGAATATTTCACCCGCTATTGAAATCCGTCTGTTAACCGAAAATTTAAGATAAGAACCATGGAAAAGATTTTGTTGAATTTTAATAAGACTTTCGATTTCATTTCGAAAGACTCCATCTTTGTGTACAAACAGGAAATAGAAAAGCACAATGCTGCTTTGCATGACAAAACCGGCAAAGGAAACGACTTTCTGGGCTGGACAAACCTTCCTTCTTCCATTACTGATGCAGAATTGGCCGATATAGAAGCGACAGCCTCTAAAATCAGAAGTAAAAAAATCGACCTTTTTGTGGTGATCGGGATTGGTGGTTCGTACCTCGGAGCCAAAGCGGTAATCGATGCCCTGTCGGATAGTTTTGTTGCCATGAAAAATACCGGCAATCCGTTGGTGGTATTTGCAGGACAAAACATCGGAGAAGATTACTTATACGAACTGCGCGAGTTGTTGCGTGAAAAAGAATATGCAATGGCTGTCATTTCCAAATCAGGAACGACTACCGAGCCAGCCCTTGCTTTTCGTTTGCTGAAACAGGACATCGAAGATAAATACGGAAAAGAAGAAGCCAAAGAACGCATCATTGCCATTACCGATGCAAAACGCGGTGCGCTGAAAACGTTGGCTACTTCGGAAGGTTACAAAACGTATGTGATCCCGGACGACGTGGGTGGCCGTTATTCCGTTCTGACTCCGGTTGGACTGGTTGCTATTGCCATTGCCGGTTTCGACATTCGCACACTGGTAAAAGGCGCTGTTGATATGGAAGCTGTGACCGGTAAAAATGTTCCGTTTGAAGAAAATATTGCAGCTCAGTATGCCGCAGTGCGCAACGAACTGTACCGCAACGGAAAGCTGGTCGAAATTTTTGTGAACTACAACCCGAAACTTCATTTTTTGGCTGAATGGTGGAAACAGCTTTATGGCGAAAGTGAAGGCAAAGAAGGCAAAGGTATTTTTCCGGCCAGCGTCGATTTTACATCCGACCTGCATTCGATGGGACAATATATTCAGGAAGGCGAACGCAAATTGTTTGAAACCGTTATTTCGGTTGGCGCTCCCGATCAGGAAGTGGTGATCCCGACAGACAAGGATAACCTTGATGGGCTGAACTTTCTGGCCGGCAAGCGGGTGGACGAAGTCAATAAAATGGCCGAACTGGGAACCATGATTGCCCATGTTGACGGCGGCGTTCCGAACATTCAGATCGTGATGCCAAAGCTGAACGAATATTTCCTCGGACAACTGATTTATTTTTTCGAGATTGCCTGCGGAATGAGTGGTTATGTTTTGGGCGTGAACCCATTCGATCAACCCGGGGTGGAAGCATACAAAAAGAACATGTTTGCCCTGCTCGAAAAACCGGGCTACGAAGAAGCAACGAAAGCAATTAAAGCACGTTTGTAATGGCCCCATCCCGGCCTTTCCCCAAGGGGAAGGAGGAAGAAACCGGGAAACAGAGGATAAAAGTTATAAAACAAGATACTTTGAAAGAAAGGCTTTCCGAAAGGGAGGCCTTTCATGTTTTATTTTTTTTCGACTTAATTTTTCGACAATATCACAGGCAACATCTCCGAATAACCTGCTATCCGTACAACTTTTTATACCTCGTACTATTTTAATTCCTTAATTTTCTGGCTTTTAATTCCATTGGCAGGATGCAACTGTATACAAATTTATTAACCGGAGTGGCAACTCCATATTTCTCTCCGAGCCGGACAATGGTACCATTTTGGTAATCAATTTCCGAAGGGCGGCATTCCCAAACATCTCTTGTAAGTGATGAGGTTGAATTGGATGGAAACGAGTCAATGAATGAAACGGATTTATCCACGTAATCAGGTTCTATCTTCACGCCAATTTTTTGAGACAGGGCGTATCCTTCATTCAGCAAATCAATCATCATCTGTCGGGTTTCATTTAATTCCCGTAATTCTCCGTAGGTCGTTTTTGTTACGGCCAGTAATCCGCTGACACAAATGGAAATAAATTTTTTCCATAAATCGGATTCAATGTCTTTTGAAACCTGCGAATTGATACCCGCCTGATCAAAAATAGCCTTTAAATCCTGCGTCCTTTCCGATTCCGATTTATCAATTTCCCCGAAAACGATCGTTGGCGTAATCCCAAAATGGTTAATTACTCCGGGTGATTCTATCTTGCTGATAATCCGGCATAACCCGCCGAGAATATTGGAGATGTCAATCGACTCCTTTAATTCCTCAACGGCCAGTACTCCGTTTTGCAGAGGCAGAACAATGCTGCCGGAATAAATAATTGATTTCAAATCATTTCGGATTTCCTTAATCTGCCATGCCTTGACCCCGAGGAGTATTAAATCAGCCTGTCCGATCTCATGAATCGTAGCGGTTGCATTTAAGTTGTTTACATGGAAATCACCGAGAATACTTTTTACAGTCAATCCATTGTTACGGATTGCATTTAAGTGTTCCCCTCGTGCCAGGAAAGTCACATCATTTCCGGCCTGTGCTAATTTTGCTCCGAAGTAGCCGCCAACTCCTCCGGTTCCTATTATTGCGATTTTCATTTTATCTGTGTTGTTTGTTTAACGTACAGCGAAAGTTCAACGAAAATCTGGAAAATGCAAATAATATTTGAGAAAGTCGGAAGAAAATAGGATATGGTCATAAATGGTGGTCTGTAATATCATCTGAATTTGAGGCTGATTCGGATTTGCAACCCGAATTTCTGTTGTACTTCTTTTTTTCGTGATTTCGGTGTAGGCCGGAGAAAAAAAAGTCATTCCGGCGAAAGCCGGAATCTTTACTTATTCCACTCCTTCATCGCTTCAATATTCACCTCATTCACAATGTTTTTAGCTTCGGCTTTGTACAGGAATTCCAGTTGTTTCGCAAAGTATTTGGTAACTTTTCCGCGCACCATTTTCATTGATGCGTTTAGCAGTTGGTTTTGCTCCGAAAATGCTTCGGGCAATATCACAATGGTGGTTGGCAGCCAGCGTTCGGGGAACATGCCTGCAAATTTGCCACCGGCACGGTATTCGTCCACTTCCTGCTGAATGATTTTCAGCGTTTCCGTGTTTCCTTCATCGCTTCCGGCTTTTATGCCGCGTTTTTCCAGTTCCCGGTTGATGGCAGCAATATTCGGCACAATCATTCCTGAAGTGTATGGGTTTTGGTTGTTGTAAAGCATGCACTGGTCGATATACGGCGACTGGTCGCCCAACGCCTCTTCAATGCCTTCGGGGCTGAATTTTTCGCCGTCGTTACCAATCAGCAGGCTTTTGAAACGGCCCAGAAGGTACAGGAATCCCTCGTTGTCCATGTAGCCCATGTCGCCGGTGTATAGCCAGCCGTCTTTCAACGTTTCCGCAGAGGCTTTCGGGTTGTTCCAGTAGCCCAGCATCACGTTATCTCCTTTCACAATGATTTCGCCTTTTTGTCCCGTTGGTTGTTCAACGCCTTTGTCGTCCACAATTTTCAGTTCCATGTACTTTACCAGTTTTCCCGACGAGCCAAATTTAATGGCATGCAACGCGTTCGACGAAATGACTGGCGCTGCTTCCGAAAGTCCGTAGCCCTGGCACATCGGCATCCCGACAGCATAAAAGAACCGTTGCAACTCGGTATCGAGCAGGGCGCCGCCGCCAATAAACAGTTCCAGTTTTCCACCAAAACCTTCACGTATTTTGCTGAATAAGATCTTGTTGTACAGCGCCAGCAGTGGTTTGTAAACAAAGCGGAAGCCTTTCCCCCGGTCGTAACCGTTGCCGTTGTATTTGTAGGCGATTTTCAGCGCGTGGTTGAACAACTTTTCAACGATAGGCCCTTTTTGGCGGATGTTTGATTCAATTCCTTTTCTGAAATTCTTTGCCAGCGCCGGGACGCTCATCATCACGTTGGGCTGTATTTCCTTGATATTCTTCGGAATGTTTTTCAGGGTTTCTATCGGTGTTTTGCCCAGTTCGAGTGCAGCAACGCTGGCCCCGTTATACATAAGGCAATACAGGCAGGCGGTGTGCGCGAAAGCATGGTCCCAGGGCAGAAGCGCAAGGGTCCTCCATTCGGGAGTGATCGACATCAGCGTGTTCGACTGGATGACATTTGCAGCATAATTCAAATGCGAGAGCATAATCCCTTTCGGGTCGGCTGTGGTGCCGGATGTATAGGAAATGTTTGCCAGATCGTTTGGCTGAATATTTTTATAAATGTTTTCGAAATCGGTACGGTTGGTTTCCAGATATTTTATACCCATTTCAATGATGGTTGAATACTGAATATCTTTTTCTCCCGGGTTTTCTTTCGGGTCCAGGTAAATCACTTTTTCAAGATCGGGCAAATCGTTGCGGATAGCTTCAATTTTGTCGGCCTGGCGCGCCGAAACAACAATCATCCGGCTGCCTGAGTGTGCCAATCTGAATCTCAGTTCGGCGGCTTCGTCGAGTTTTACTGAAAGCGGAACGTTGATGGCCCCGGCATACAAAATGCCCAGTTCGCAAATGATCCACTGGTTACGGCCCTCGGAAACAAGGCCGAGACGATCCCCTTTTTTGATTCCCAAAGCGAGCAGCCCGGCTGCAAATTTTAATACTTCGTCGCGGGTTTGGCGGTAGGTAGTTCCTTTGTATTCGCCATTTTCCTTTTGCCACAAATAAATGTTATCGGGGTATTTTTCAACGCTGGTTTCAAAAAGTTCAATGATCGTCTTCATCCTTTTTCGTATTTGTTAGGTTCGCAAAAAAAAAATCGTCAAACCCAAAAGTACAAAAAAATGATTACAGGAAATAGCCTGCAATTTTGATCGTTGAAATGGTAGATGAGGCTGTCCGAGAAGTTCGAAGTTAAGTCATCCCGCCCCGAAATTTCGGGGTTGTTTCGGGATCTCATCTTTCTAATCTCTTTGGGGTTAGTTCCCCGCTGCTTGCAGCGTTAAATTAGTAAATTTGTGAATGCGAGAGAGTACTTACATCCATAAATCCCATAATGTAACAGTTCTTTTATATCATTTTGTATGCCCAGCTAAATATAGGAGGGCTGTTTTCAGTGACACAGTAGATATATGTTTGAGAAATATATGTTTAGAGATA
>Ga0209319_1000812_pt1 | contig 32741 bp, 19 predicted proteins | sample RifGroE2_FD_184000 | JGI IMG/M metagenome (GOLD analysis project Ga0209319, IMG submission 184000) | Groundwater microbial communities from Rifle, Colorado - Groundwater E2 (SPAdes) (version 2) | ecosystem: Environmental > Aquatic > Deep subsurface > Groundwater | place: Rifle, Colorado, United...
GTTCGTTAACAAGAATATCAAAATTATCCTTAATTTGTAACATGTATTATATTATATTTTACATAACAAAAATAATTATTAGAATAAATAAAACATTCATTAAAATAATATTTAATGTTAAAAATTTGTGTTTACCCTTATTCGTTTTCCTTAACGCACTAATATTGATAAAAAATTGAAATTTATTTTGTTTGTGATCCTATTAATAATTTATATTTCAAAACACGTAAAATGGATAATTATTTCGGCATCGTTATTTATCATAAGGGATCTGAATGGGCATTCGACACCCGAGCATATTATACAATCAATCTTCCTGGCTTTGATAAGAAAATTAAATATTATAACAGAAACACCGCTATTTATGCCGCTAAAAATTATATGGCTGTTTTTAAAAATTAGTTAATAATCACTAATTATTTTTTATAAATTTTATTTAAATTATATGCATTGTGTTTAATTTTAATAAATTAAAATAATATTTTAGTATTTGTTAAATTATATTTGTTAAACTCATTTAATATTTCATTTGTATCATATTTTGGTGATAAATGAGTTAACATAAATTGTGTTTTTTCATTTAATTTGATATATGGAACTAATTTTTCTAATGTCGAATGTTGATAGTCTTTTTCATTTATTGGTGTCCTATTTATTGCTTCGATAAATGTACAATCTGTAATTATTAATGGTGTATTTAATAATTGTTGATTCATTTCAATCCATTTTGTTGTTGTATCACCAGTATATATAAATATCGGAATTAGTATGTTTTCATATATATCTGCTTTATTTTTATTAAGTTCAATCAATTCCTCTTTTGTTTTTGATTTAAATTCTTCTCTTAATTTTTTTCTACTCTCACATATTTGATATCCAATTGATGGCACATTATGAAATGTTTCAATTCCTTTAATATACTTATTTTTAGATATAGGAAAAATTTGATTAGGTTGAATTTCAGTGATATGAAATCTGTTATTAAATTCGTTAATATCAATTTCATTTGTACATCTATTTAGTTTTTCATTATTTAATAAAAAATTATAAATATATTGACTAGTTCCGATTGGACAATAAATATTAGGTTTTGTTGTTAGTCCGCATAATATCGATCCTAATGCTTGTATATGATCACCATGTGTATGAGTAATTAAAATATTATCAATAGTCGTAAAAGGAGAATTTGTACCTGCATCTAGTAATAAATTGAATTGTTTAATATAAAAACAACTCATAACAGATCCAATACTATTTCCTTGTAAATCAAATTCATTACCACATATTTTAAAATGTTGTTTGTTATTAAAAATATTATAACAATAATATCTTTCTTGTTGCATAATAATTAATATGTTATTAAAAATATTAATTACCTAATATTTTATTTATCAATTTTTTGTCGTTATAACAAAAAATATATATAAAATTTATTTATGGTGTTCATTATTTGCTATAAAATAAATTATATGATGTTAAATTATGTAATATTAAATATCATGAAACATCATAATATGTCATTTCAAAAATTAATTTGCACATTTATGTTTTTTATTTATTTTCAGATACCATCATAAAAACAATATGAACTTCTATAAATTGCGTCAATCTCAGATTTTTCAAAATTGAAAGGACTTATTCCGATGCAAATATGTTTGTAACTTTCTATGTCACATGGCATGTCAAATTGTTCAGAATTTCCACACCAATTCCATGGTCTTTCGCGAATATTTTCGGATCTTTCGCTAATAGTGCGCCATGAACAATGGAAAAAAATACAATGAATTATTTTTAATAATTGCCCACATAGAAAGCATTCTGGTTTGTAATTTATCAAATCAAAATTAGGAAATTCTGTGCCATTTGTATCTTTTACATGTGAAAAAAAGGACATACTGAATGTTTCGCATTGTTCATTTTGACATTTACATTCAATATTTAATCCATTTCGTATATTTGGACTGCATGACGATGAAATTTTAGTTCCGTATGAAAGCAGTTCCAAATTTAAGTCAATGGTTTTTGTAGTGTCGTAATAATATGTTAATGGTTTTTCATCATTCAATGAGTCAAGAAATTTTAATTGTTTTTTTGTTGTCTCAAACATAGACCGAACAGTCGTTTTTAAAATCCCAATTGTTGTAGATACATCAACATGTAACAATATCGTTTCATGTGTAGTAAAATCAGTAAACATACAATATTTGGAAATTTCCAAATTAATTTTTATTATTGACGTATTTGTGTTTGGATCTACACATTGTTCAGTAATTGGAGTAACAGGTTTTTGTATGATACAACCCATCGTTTTTGAATAATGTATGTTGTTTTAAGTATCAAAAATTAATGGAACATATAAATTAAAATTATAAAAATTAATGGAACATATAAATTAAAATTATTTCAATTATTTCATACAAAAATTACACAAATTTATTTAAATAATATGAATAATATATAATAAATTTAAATCAACATCTATCAGGTAAATTAAATATTTATTTAATAGATGTTAATGAGATGTTTAACAATATATGTACTTATGTAATGTATTAGTTTGAACTAATTTATAAGGTTATTCATAAATAAATATAAAGACAAATTTGATTATAATCAATAAAAATGATATCAATCAAAGATTTTAAAGTCGGAATTATTGTTGATAATAATTTAGTCGAACCAATTAATATCGAAAATCAACAGACTGTTCTTTTAAGAAATAAACAAATTTATTCTATTAGAATTTGTAACAATCACAATACGAGGACAAGTTGTTTTATTAAAATTGATGGTAAATTTATAGGTAATTTTTTATTAGAACCTTTTAAAACAGAAACTTTAAGTAGACCCTCTTTTAGTGAACAACAATTGGTTTTTGTTAAACAAAATTCTGAGGGCGGCAAGTTAGCAAAATTATCAACAGAACAAAATAATAAAAATGGTTTAATCGAATTTGTTTTTTCTCCAGAAAAAATGACAGAAATTAATGAAAAAAATAATAGTCAATCAAGATATTTTAACTTACAACACGCAAATTTAGGTTTAAATTTAGGTTATTCTGAAATTAAAATAGGTGTCGATACAGTCGGATCATCCAAACGTAACTCAACTTATGATATAAGTAACGAAACATCACAACCAAAATTTACTGCATCACCATGGCAAGAAAAATCAAATGTACAAGAAGAATTGACTGTAATTGAAGGATCGTCTGATGATGATTTTCATAATACATACAGATCAATGGAACCACAATTACATTATTCATCAGGTGGAACTGGTTTAACTGGTCATTCAAATCAATTATATGTTGATGTTGAACCAATAATTAATATTGATTATGAAAATGCTGCTGAGTGTACGATTAAATTAATGTGTAATGATAATATTGAAACAAATGAAAATATTATTAATGTTATGTCATTAAAATAAATTATATTATTAAATAAATATGTTTATTATTTATTTAATAAGTTAGTTATTAATTAATTATTTTTTATGTCTAAACATTTTCAAATGAATTATATTTTTTAATTTATTATAACAAAAACTTGAAGATTTAATAATTATTTTTTTTATACTAAATTTATTTATTCGTTGCTTTTCTGATGTGGTTGAAGATGTATTTGATATTGTATTTGATGTTATTCCTAATATTCTTAAAATTAATTTACAAATAATTTCAATTAATGTTCTGTTTGAATTTCTATATAATTGTGGATATTTATTAATTTCTGTTTGGCAATGAGGACATTTATGTGCACTAAATTTTTGTGTATCAAACCAATTATGTAACATTTGTTGTGAAAATATTTGTTGGCATTCATCACATTTATAATAATATTCTTTATTATTTATTGGTTCTTTTGAAATTATACACACATCATTATTTTTAAGTTTTTTATATATTGCTGTCATTTTTTCTAAACACATCACAATAAATAAAGCTAATGGCGCATATAAAATACATATTCCTTTATAATCATGCCTATCAACTGGCGGCTCAGGTAAATCAAATATAACAACTGGTGGTTCGTGTTGATTTATTGGCGTTTCGTGTAAATCAATCATTGGTCGTTGTAACTGTATTGGTTCCAATATTGGTTCTGGGATTGGTTCCGGTATCGGATTATGTTTAAATCGAAAATATACATTATTTTGTATACTAAGTACGTCGTAAATAATATATGTTATTGTTATAGATGTTTTTTCAAGTGCATTTATTTTAAAATAACTATCATTTCCGATATTAATTATTCCAGCAGGTTGCACACGATTAATGTTTGTATTTTGATACGCATCAATAATATATGTATCAATAATATCCGATTTAATATTATATTCTGGATCTATATCACTTGATAATATATTTTGATCAACTACATTTTCATGTTGAACAATATGTGAATCAACTTTTATGACCGGACAAATTAATTTTTTGGTATTATTTAATATGATTAACGCGACGGGTAGATTTGTTATCATGTTAATCGTATTTTCTCCTTCATTTAATTCATATTTATATGATAATATTCGTTTAAATAAATATTCGTGGTGAAATGAATTAAATTTATGAATTTCATCTGGATCAATTGTGATACAATATTTTATTAGTAATTCAAAATTTTGTCCATTAATTAATTGTTGTGGTTCAAACACAATCAATATGTTCATATTTCTGTTATCCATATTAACAAGTTTAGGTACTAACTGATTTTCATTAAATGGTATTTCTAAGTTAACCAAATCGTCATTTTTTATTAATTTGTTTAAACTCATTAGAGCCATTATATCAATTTTGTGTATGACTTGAATATTATGATCTTCTGAATCATTTGTGTCAATATTTACAGAATTTATATCAACATTATTATGAACTAAAAAAATTGATATATTTTTAATATTGTTATTTTTAATCCACATTTTGTTGATACATTTAATATCATTATTCGCATCATCTATTTTTATTCGATTGTTAATAGATACATATATTTTTTTTTCTGAAACAATTGATGTATGTCTTCTATATATATTTTTTAAAAATGTAATTTCAGGTCTCGATGTAATATAAGATTGAAGCGTATTATCTTCATCATTGGCTATCATTTATTCAATTATTTATACTGTCAATAATGTGTATATTGTTTAAATTAATTTGAATAATAAAAAATTGATAAAGTAACTGACTGAACATTTATATTTATTGTTTAAATTAGATATTTATTAAATATGATCAAAACTAAACAAATTAAATCTATTAATTCAACATGCGATACGATTGATAATTATAAAATTGTTAACGTATTAAGTTGGCATAAAAAAGATACACCTTATTTTGAATTATCTCCTTATTATCTTAAAACTGATGGTCATGAAGAAATACAAAATAATGGAAATGTTATTTTTGAAAATTTTTGGCAGGGATCAAAAGTTTATCAAAAAATTAAAGCAATTAAACAATATTCACATTATTCAAAAATAGGTGATCCGAATTATTTGTGGTATGAATATCATGATGATATTTTAATGAATGGCAATGACATTTTACCAGCATATTATGAATGGAGAAATCATTTATTTGACAATAAAAAACCAGTTCGATATCCTGTTGGCATTAGTGATAGGAAAAAATGTTTATTTTCATTAGTTGGTAATAAAAGATTAAATTATATTGAAGCACGTCAACAAATTTATATTAAAGAATATTCAAGATTAATTCGTAATTTAGATATTTATAAAGAATTATTAAATGAACTTAAACAAGGAATAAATTTATGTATATATGAAATTGATGTCCCAGAAAAAAATAAAAAAGGTAATTTTAAATTTGTAAATGAAATTGATAATACATATAATTGTACTATCGAAAATTTAAATATATTATCTAATGATCCATCTGAAGCATTTGGTCATGGTTTGTGTTTGGCAAAAACTTTATTAGAAGATAAAAATTAATTTGTTTATTCATATTTATAGTTTGATTGACAATTTAATTTTCTGGATTTTTTAATTTCAGTATCGGCATCGATTTCATACAAGCCTTCTTATACAATCTTACAATCGCATCATTAATTGCTTTTTGATATCGTTCATTAAGTTCTCCAATTGTTTTAGCATTCTCAAAGCTGATATCTGGAATTAATGGAATTGATATGTTACGAGTTTTTATAGTACCATCTTTATGAATATATGAAAAAATAATTCCAATCGTCTCATTACATTGTTGAGCACATCTAATTACAGCACCTAATAATCCACGTGTCGGATTTGGAATTTCCCCAATAAAAGGACAATGTTGTAATGATGGACTTGCAAGCACATTAACATGCTTATCAGTTATGACTTGCATACAATGTTCAAACATTTGTTCACTTAATAATCTCATTATTGTTTTTCAAGTATATTATTATTTTAACATCACTTACAATATTTTATTCAATTTTTTATATTTCATGCTCGAACTAGTTCGAGCATGAAATATAATATAATTGCCATAGCGTAGCGGTTTCAATTTTTTATTTAGATGATTTACACATGTGTTCCATTCGTGTTACTCATTCCAACAAGTCCATAATTTTCGCTTACGCTCAAATTATTTCCTTGTGCAAATCATCTAAATAAAAAATTGGATGTAGCCATTAAGCAAATTCAATTTTTTATCAATATTAGTGCGTTAAGGAAAATGAAAAAGGATAAACATATACATACTTAAATAATAAATAATATAAATATCAAAACACGATTAATGATATAACCACATGATGGAACATTTTATTATACATCTGATTGAATATATTTATATAATGTTCAATCAGATGTATAATAAAATGTTCCATCATGTGGTTATACAATATATTGTTCGTGTTTAGTTAATAATAATAAATAGTTTATTTAATATTTGTTTCATTAATGCTAATTTTCTTAACACACCAATATTAATTTTTTATTTATAACTTCGTGTATGATAAATTAATAAATAATATAATTGACATAACGTATCAACAATTTAATATTGTCACGAACAATAAAAAAATTGAATAATTTATAATTTAACCATACATAATAATTAAATTATAACACATAGATGGATAATTTACCGACTGATATTTTAAATTTAATATATTGTGATTGTGACATACAGACTCTTAATAATCTTAGCAAAATTTATGTCGACGATAATTTAATTAAACATATATTCAATATTAAAGAAAAAACATTTATTGACATTGTTAGTGAAAATTATCGACTTTTTGAATATATAATTTTCAAAACGGATAAAATATGTTTTGCTGCAATAAATAAAAATATTAAAGCATTAAAATTTATTAAAAATCAATCAGAAGAAATGTGTTTAAAATGTTTAAAAAAAAATATTAAAGCCATCAAATATATAAACAACAGCTCTGAAGATTTATGGATTTATATTATTAAACACAAACCGGATTATTTCAGTAATTATATTATCAAATTTAATAACATATCAGACAAAGTTTGTTTAACTGCTGTTAAACAAAATGGACTTGCGCTTAAATATATTAAAAATCAAACAGAACAAATATGTTTGGAAGCTGTTAAACAAAATGGTAATGCACTTGAATATGTTAAAAATCAAACTGATGAAATATGTTTGATAGCTGTTAAACAAAATGGTAATGCACTTGAATATGTTAAAAATCAAACTGATGAAATATGTTTGATAGCTGTTAAACAAAATGGTAATGCACTTGAATATGTTAAAAATCAAACTGATGAAATATGTTTGATAGCTGTTAAACAAAATGGTAATGCACTTGAATATGTTAAAAATCAAACTGATGAAATATGTTTGATAGCTGTTAAAAAATGTTGTTATGCGCTTGGTTATGTTAAAAATCAAACTGATGAAATATGTTTAGCAGCTGTTAAACAAAATGGTTCAGCTCTTCAATATGTTAAAATTCAGACTGACGAAATGTGTTTGGAAGCTGTTATAAATGATGGACAATCTTTACAATTTGTAAAAAATCAAACAGATGAAATATGTTTAGCAGCCGTTAAACAAAATATTTTTGCTCTTGGATATGTTGAAAATCAAACAGATGAAATATGTTTGGAAGCTGTTAAAAAATATGGTAATGCACTTGGATATATTAAAAATCAAACTGATGAAATATGTTTGATAGCTGTTAAACAAAATGGTAATGCACTTGAATATGTTAAAAATCAAACTGATGAAATATGTTTGATAGCTGTTAAACAAAATAGTAATGCGTTTAAATATGTTAAAAATCAAACAGATGAAATATGTTTTGAAGCTGTTATAAATGATGGACGGTTTTTACAATTTGTAAAAAATCAAACAGATGAAATATGTTTAGAAGCTGTTATAAATGATGGACGATCTTTACAATTTGTAAAAAATCAAACAGATGAAATATGTTTAGCTGCAGTTAAACAAAATATTAAAGCTATTAAATATGTTCAAAATCAAACATATTTAATTATTTCAGTATGTTTAACAAAACGACGTATACCAAAATTAATAATGAAATATATTAAAAATAAAAATTGGTTATGTTCACCAATTTAAAATGTATCAAACAAAAAATATTAATTCGTAATATCACAAAATATAATAAATGTTTATTTATTAATAGTTTTGTTATATTTTTAATAAATAAATTAATTTTTAATTAAATTTTTATTAATTTTGTTCCTAAAGTTATAAATTTTAATCTCACTATCTTTTTTAATTTGTGTATATCTTTTTAAATTTGTCGGCGTACATTTTATAACATCTTCAGCATCTTCATCTTCTCCTGTCGTATCATAACGAAAAATAAACATAATTTGTTCTTTGATACTTTCTTTTTGTCCTTCAGACAACATAATTTCTGGTTTTTTATATCTTCTTTTTATTTGTTTTTGCGTTCCGTGTGTGTTGATTACTTTAACAAGTTCATAATTTTCGCTTATGTTCAAATTATTCTCTTTTTCCTTATTATTCATTTCAACAAGTCCATAATTTTCACTTACACTCAAATTATTCATTTGCGTTTCATTAATATGATTCATATCTTGTTCTATTTCTTCTTTTGATTTAATAATTTCTTCAAATGTTCGTTTGGCAAATATTGACATGTTACTTAATAGATCTTCCATTGTTTTCTTTTTATTTACAGATACAAATGCACCATCTTCCATAATAAACATATCATCAGAACGTAAGTTAGTTATACGTATACAATTATTTTCAGGTATATTTTCATTCAAATATATTTTAGATATTAACATAGGATAAATTTGTTTTCCTGAACATAATATTTCTCTTTTATCGTCAACTGTTAATTTAGTTAAATCTTCTTCTCCAAAATTAACTATATAATTGTTATTATTGACTGTAACATTATTTTGTGTGTTGTTTGTAGTATTATTATTGTTAGTTGTGTTAGTATTTTTAATAATTTCTGACTTTTTTAATTTTTTGAATTTGCTTGTTTGAATTATGTTTTTATATTCTTCATTCGTCTGTTTTAATTCCTCAATATTTTTTTCAGTTATTTCGAGTTTATTTTTCAATAAAATAATATCTTCATTGTTTTTATTATCAATAGAAATTTTTTGCAATTCTTCATCATAATCTAAATGTTTATTTTTTTTATGTTTATTAAATGATGATTTATTACTATATATTTTATGACAAATTAAACATTCATTGCCATTATTAATAATAGGATTACAATTCAATTCCATTTTGGAATCGATTTGATCCATTTTGGAATTATTCGGATGAATTATATTTGTGTTCTCATCTATGTCATAAATATTTTTGCTGATATTTTTATTAATATTTTTAATTTCTTCATTGTTATTATGTGTTTTTTTATGTTTATATAATCCTTGTCTAAATTTAAATTTTTTATTACAAAGTAAACATATATAATTATTTTTGTTACTTAATATAACTGAATTATTTAACATATTATCATCGGATGACGTAGGATTACAAATGGATGACATAGGATTACAAATGGATTCTGTCTCATTAATTACAATATTATTTTTATTGTCAAGATCTATATTATTAATAATTTTAGGTTTACATGGTATTTTACGTTTAATATGATAATTATAATTAGATTTTTTATTAAACGTCTTAAAACATTTATCACATGTATAAATCATTATTTAATTGGTTAATGTATTATAATATTAACTTATATTTTAAATATTTAATTAAAGCTTAAAAAGGCTTAAAAAAGCTTAAAAAAGCTTAAAAAGCTTAAGGCTTAAAAAATTAAGTTTCGAAAAGTTAGCGAGAGAGAGAGCGAACATTTTGAACAATTTTTTAAAATAAAAAATTGTTTTTAGATATTTTTTTTAATTTTTTTAATTTTTAATTAATTTATTAATCCAATTAAATTAAATTATATAACGTTTATCTTTGTTCATTTTTATGATATAAAAATGAATCAATTTAATTTATATAAATAAATTATATAAATTAAAACACATATGAAAATAATATAAAAATTGCATGGACATCGTAACAAGATGTCTAACTAATGAAAATCTAAAATATATCATGAAACCAATATGCTATGACAATTAGATAAAAAATTAATATTGTTGCGTTAAGGAAATTAGCAATATCGAAACAAATATTTTATAAGCTATTTATTATAATTAATTAAACATAAGTAGCATATAATATAACTACGCGATGGGTCATTTTATTATCCATCTGATGAAACATATTTATTTATTTTTACATCAGATGGATAATAAAATGACCCATCGCGTAGTTATATTATTAATCGTGTTTTGATATTTATATTATTTATGGTTTAAAAAACATATATTACTCTCATTTGATTTCCTTAACGCACTAATATTGATAAAAAATTGAAACCGCTACACTATGTCAATTATATTATATTTCATGATCGAACTTGTTCGATCATGAAATATAAAAAATTGAAATATTATTGTTTTATTAACAGTAACAAATATTTAACATTAATTATATTATCACATAATGAATCAACCAATTAATAATATTGAAAATGATCTTTTCACCGAAATTAGTGAACAACCTCAAAATAATCCTGCTATTCTTCTTGTAGATGCTTCGGCTTCTGTTAAATCTAAATTTGACCCAAATAATTTAATTTTTGATTTTATGGTCGAAGCAATAAAAAAAATTAATTGTAACCTATTCAGAATTATTTTTTGGAATTCAAATCAAAATGATGAAGAACATCTTACACTTTTCCCAAAAGGTGTTATTGTGTTACCAAATGTTATTGAAAAACGATTGATCAAACAAACATTTTCAATTTTCAAACAAAAAATTGAAGGACCTTGTTTGACTTTTCCACATTTAGCATTTGAGGCTATTCCAAAAGAATGGATTAATAATACTCAAGCAACACATATATATTTTATTACAGATGGTCAAATTGGATATGGTGGTTGTGAATCACGCGAGCTAACAAATTTAAAAACTTCTTTACAAAATCAAATTGAACGAATTTTTAAAGTTTATAACAATGTTCATCTGCATATTATAACTATTGAAGATAAAAAAGTTGATTATACACAAGTTGAAACTATTAATACAATGGCTGGTGGTGATGTGTTTCAATTAATTCAAGCTAACGGATTAACCAAATATGTAACAGAATTTGTTTCATATGCACAAAATAATATTGAAGGATTTCATCATATTAATACGATCATTCCACCAAAAGGATTTATTACATTTGGTACTAAATGTTTTTCTGAATTGAAAACATATGATTTTATTCGATATTTAAAAGATTTTGTTACAGCAAATAGTCAAAATGAAGATGAATTACTTAAAGTAGTACAAAAGTTAACTAAAACTATTAATGCACTAATTAAGGATAAACAAATTAATATTGCATCAAATATTATTCGTACTTTTTGTAATATTTTTAAAGGAACTTGTATTGATTTCGCTATTATTGAAATGATGTTACATGATACAATTACCCTCGAAAATCAAGGAAAAGCTTTTGTATTCGCTGAATATCGTGCTAAATTACGTGATCTTTATAAACAAGCTCAATTAATGCTACAACATGATACTAAACGAGTTATCGGTATGGAAAATGAATTTGCTACTTTTCCTATTAATAACACAATTATTAGTGGACGTTCAACTCTTGTTTGTGAATCTATTAAACTTCGTAACTGTACTTTTCCAAATTCTTCCATCAAAATCGCTAATCATGTTATTCCAGTTGTTCCAATTTTAGATGAATTTCCAAGTCAAATGAATGAACAATGTCTTCGTCAATATATTCGTTCGATTATTTCTGCTCAATTTGGCGGAGATAATATGTCTGATCTTATGATATATTATGTACTCGGACAAAATTTACGCATAGCTATGTCTAATCTCCCTGAAAAAATCAAAAAATCTTTTAGAATTTTGAGTACAATTATGCTTAAGAAAAAAAGATTAAACACTAATATTTCTGAACTTGAAAAATTAGAATCAGGAGATCTTCCAATTCCAAATATGGGTGATATTAATACTTTTTATGGTTATATGGCTGATATTAAAAATAAACTTAGTATTAAATGTAGTAATATGACTTTATGGTATGCTATGTGTTGTGCATTAAATAATCCAGTTTTAACTGTTAAACAACTTATTCATTGTAATGATGATATTCGAAAAGATTTTCCTAATATCCAATCGAATCTTCTTCTTGAAACTTTGCAGCCACAATTCGTTACATCAAATATTAATATTTTTGAAATACCAAAAGAATATTCTTATGAATATAAATGTGTTATTACAATGGATGACACAACTATGACTGGTGGTTATCGTTATAAGGAACATAAAAGTTTAACAAATAATGATTGTTTTCCTAATTTTATTATTTCTGAATTAGGATATAATGCGATGTTTGAACATGGAAATGTTATGTGTCCTGTTTGTTATTCTCGTTTAACTGCCGAAAATTTCGAAAAAGTGCCACCTCGCCCAAATATTGATTTTAAACAATTTGATAATACATTTATTAATCCATTTAACAACCGTATGCCAATACCAACTCAAATACCTATTCAATTCCCTACACCAATTCTAAACAATCAAAATGTAAACAACGGAAAACGTAAAATTTTAATTGTAATGAAAGGAACTGTTGGTTCTGGTAAATCTACTTTTTCTGAACAATTACAAGCTAGATTATTAAGTATTGGTACTGTTTTTTGCGAAGGTACTGATAAATATTGTATTAGAGGTGATAATATCAAAACTGCTTGTGCAAAAGTTCATTCAACATTAATGAAAGCATCTAGGTATAATCAACCAGTTGTAATTGTTATTATTGATACATGTGGTGATAGATTTATTCCTTCTAATGTTTTTGGTGTTAATTTTTCTGATTTCGAAATTTTTGAAGTTTATCCAAATTTATTCGAAAATAATATTGATGGATATCTCGCATGGACATTATCAAATGTTTTAAAACGTACACAATCATTGCCTAATTCTAATTTCTGGTTAAATCCAATCGCTGTTCCACCTGTTAAATGTATGTCAATTCATTTTGACAAAGCATATGGATTATTTGGTAATAAAGTTAATCGTATTACTAAAAAAACAGAACTAAATGAAATTTTAGAAGATATTAAACAAAAAGCTTTAGAATATTCTGAAATTTTAAAACAAGAACCAAACAGTTTAACTAATCAGATCGAAAATTTAGTTAAACGTATTTTCAAATAAATTTTTTATTTATTAATTATATTTTTATCAATTTTGTTTCTAAAATTATAAATTTTTATTTCGCTATCTTTTTTGATTTGTGAATATCTTTTTAAATTTATTGGTGTACATTTTATAACACCTTCAGCATCATCATCTTCACCTGTTATATCAAATCTATAAATAAACATAATTTGTTCTTTGATACTTTCTTTTTGTCCTTCAGACAACATAATCTCTGGTTTTTTATGTTTTCTTTTTATTTGTTTTTGCATTCCATTCGTGTTATTCATTCCAATAAGTTCTTGTGGATTATTAATAATATGTTCATGCATTCCATGTGTGTTGATTACTTTAACAAGTTCATAATTTTCGTTATTCACCTCGACAAACTCTTTTTCATTAATATTATTTCTATCTTGTTCTATTTCTTCTTTTGATTTAATAATTTCTTCAAATGTTCGTTTGGCAAATATTGACATGTTACTTAATAGATCTTCCATTGTTTTCTTTTTATTTACAGCTACAAAAACACCATCTTCCATAATAAACATATCATCAGAACGTAAATTAGTAATACGAATGCAATTATTTTGAGGTATTTTTTCGTTTAAATATATTTTTGATATTAACGTAGGATAAATTTGTGATCCTGAATTTAATATTTCTCTTTTATCATCAATTGTTAATTTAGTTAAATCTTCTTCTCCAAAATTAACGATATAATTATTATTAACGATAACATTATTTTGTGTATTATTTGTTGTATTATTATTTATATTATTAGTTGTATTATTAGATGTGTTTGTATTTTTAATAATTTTTGATTTTTTTGATTTGCTTGTTTGACTTATGTTTTTATATTCTTCATTTAATTGTTCAATCTTGTTTTCAGTTTGCTCAAGTTTGTTTTTCAATAAAATAATATCTTCATTATTTTTGGTATTAACTGCAATTCTTTGTAAATCTTCTTCATAATTTTTATGTTTAATTTTTTTATGTTTATTAAATGATGATTTGTTACTATACATTTTATGACAAATTAAACATTCATTGCAACTATTAATAGGATTACACTTTAATTCCATTTTGGAATCGATTTGATCCATTTTGGAATCATTTGGACGAACTATATTTATATTGTCAATGTATTCATTTTTATTTTGCGTAATATCATTTTCATAGTTAGTATGTGTTTTTTTATGTTTATATAATCCTTGTCTATACTTAAATTTTTTATTACATATTAAACATATATATTCGTTGGATGACGCTGGATTACACATGGATGACGCTGGATTACATAGGATTACATTGTTATCAGTTACAAAAATATTTTTATTATCAAGATCTATATTATTAATATTTTTTGGTTTACATGGTATTTTACGTTTCAAATGAAGTTCATAATTATATTTTTTAGAAAAAGATCGTAAACATTTATCACATGTATATTTCATAAATTAATGTGTTATTATATATAAATTTAATTTATATTTTAATTTTTAAAAAATGCCATAAAAATGCCAAAATGCCATAAAATAAAATGCCATAAATTTATGGCATTTTATTTCAGCGAGAGAGAGAGCGGGCATTTTAAAAAAATTTTTAAAATAAAAAATAGTTTTTAGATATTTTTTTTTAATTTATTTTTTTATTTTTTATTAATTTATATTCATTAATTTATAAAACACATATTATGATGTTATTGTATCATAATATATTTAACAAAAGTAATTACGTACATTTTTAAATAAAAATTTTATGATTATTCGAATATTTATTAATTTTTTTTAATTAAAAAAAATTAATAATTTGATATCGTATAATGTAAAATGATAGCTTATTATATTTTTAAATGCGTTTAATATTGTTATTTATATATATAATAGTACATGTTCACAAGATTATTAAATATAAAATTATTCAGAATAATTCCATTAGGTACTTCATCAACATGTGATTATAATTTAACTGCTTTTCTTTTATCTTCGATTAGTGATAATAATTTTGTTTGTTTGGATGCTGGATCACTTTTACTTGGTATAAAAAAATATGTTGATAATATTAAAACAATAAAAACTATTAATTCAGCTCCAGTTCAATCTTCAAATTATTTTAATTTAAAAAATCAAACATTGATTCGTTCTAAAAGTTTGTCTGATTTAAAAAATAAAGAAACTGATATTATTAGATTTAATATTAGATCTTATGTTTTAAGTCATGCTCATTTAGATCATATAGCTGGTTTAGTAATAAATTCACAATTAGATTGTAATAATAAATTTATTTTTGGTACGCACGAAACAATTAATAATATTAAAGATCATATATTTAACTGGAAAATATTTCCGAACTTTGGTAATGAGGGTGAGGGTATTAAATTAAATAAATATATTTATAGTTATATTGATTATGAATGCAAATATGTTGATATTCCGAACACTCAATTTAAGGTTAAATCGTATAAATTATGTCATGATTGTTCTAATTCAACAGCTTTCATTTTTAAATATAATACTCATCATATAATTTATTTTGGCGATACTGGATCTGATTCAGCAGAGAAAACAAATTGTTTAGACATAATTTGGAATAAAGTTACGAAATATATTATTGATAATACAATTAATGGAATGTTAATTGAAATTTCGTTCTCAACTTTTGGAAATAAAAATAATTTGTTTGGACACATGAATATTGATGAATTTATTAATGAACTAACTTGTCTATCAAACAAAATAATTAATTTAGGAAAACAAAATAATCCCCTTGATAAATTAAATATTATTATTACACACATAAAACAAAATGAAAATGACGAAACTGAAAAAGAAATAATTAAAAATCATCTACAAAAATATGAACAAATTTTTGGTTGTCATTTTATTTTTCCTGAACAAGGTCGCGAAATTATTGTTTAATATCCACAAATAATATTAATAGTTTTTATTAAATGTCATAATAAAATGGTTTCAATTTTTTATATTTGACTTAAAGCAAAAAATAGTATATAAATTATACTTAACCAATATATTATGATTAATAAAAAAGAATATATCGAAACAGATAATATGGAAAAAGAATTTAATTTACTTAATGAACGATATAATAAAATGGCAAGTAACAAAAATGAAAAAATCGTTCACGAAATGTTATTAAATGATGAAACAGTAATTGAAGATAAAAGTAAATTGTGTTTATTAAAAGAAATTAACTCAATACTATCATCAAGAAAAAAAATAATTGAAGAACAACAAACAACAATAACACCATATGAAGAATGTGAAAAAGATATGAAAGAGCTTTTTGAAATGATTGATGATGTTAATAAAAAACAAAAAAAGTTGGCTGATAAATTACATAAAATTGATGATATTACTATTGAAGAATTCAAATATTTATCAATTAATACTGATCAATTAAATATTGTATCAGCAGGAATTAAAAATGCAATAACACAAAAAAATAATAAGATCAAATTAATTACCGACCAAATAAATGAATATAAAAAACTAATAACTGAATCTTTTACCGAACAAGATTTAAAATATGTTAAAGAACTTAGTGTTGTATCAGTATGTTCAAATTGCAATATTAATAAAATAAACGTTTGTGTCGTACCATGTGGTCACGCATTATGTGATAAATGTGCTGAAAAAACAATTGATCAATGTGTTATATGTAAAAAAAATGTGACAAATACAATTAATTTAATTATGAAAGAAAAAAATGTTATTCTAGATCATGAAAATATTATTGAACCTGCTAATGCTGGTGGAAATCAAAAGTTTGCGATATTTGATTTTTCGGGAGAAATTAATGCACGTACTCAACCAAATTTTGATTTATAAATTTAATTTGTTTTTTATATAAAAAATTGAAAATATAATTGTTTAACTTGTACATTAATTGTTGATTATAACAAATTAATATAAATTAGCATATATTATCAATCACATCGCAACAAAAACATGCAAGAATTATCTGCTGAAAAAGAAGCTGATGTTAATGATTTTATTCTTTCGATACCACGTTGTACATTTCCATCACAAGAATGCGATGTTAAAAAAAGATATGAAATATTGTGTCATATTTTAAAACAACATAATGTGCCACCTAGACACGAAGCTCTTGCAATAAATTCGATTGTATATTGGTTAGATAAATTATTTATTAATCAGTATATGCGTTGTAAAAAATGTGATCAGACAACTGCAGAACAATTTTTTAATCATATGGAAATTGACAATAAAACTGAAAAATTTTCGCATTCGTATATTCAATTCTTTTTGTTGTGTTGGAAATTAGATTTGCTTGATACGAGGAATTTGTATATATTTAGTACGACTCCAAGTGAAAGCCAAAAACTTGCATTATGTTCCAATACTAAATAATACAATAAAAAAATATTAAATTTTAATTATAACAATCAATATGTGATTTTTTGTTTAATAGATTTATTTATTTAATTAGTTTGTAAATTTTATATTGTCATATTATTAATAATATTAAATTCTTCAATTGTATTAAACGATTTTGTTGGATATTTAGTTACAAAATATTTTGGTTCAATTTTATGATCAAACAAGTATTCAACAATATCCAAAAAATTAAATTCATGATTATTATATTCTTTAATATTTTTAATTTTTTCATCATATAATTCTTTTAAATATTTATGTACTAAATGTGTATTTATCATAAATATTGACATATCATGATAACCATCTCGAATAGGATGTTTATTTTGATAATCAAATTTTTGACAAGATTGATTTAATGTCGTAATAACATATGCATACGGATTTTCTTCTTGTGCGACTGGAATAATAAAATCTGAAATATTTTGATAATATTGAAATTCATTCATAATACCATTATTATTAATAACAACATCACCCCATAAAATATATAACTTATTTGTTAACATTTTATTATTTTCATTTAAAAATTGTAAAATGATTTCACCAGTTCCGTTAGGATATTTATTTAAATTATGCATAGCTGAATAATGTTTAATAAAAATATTATTTGATGTTATTTTTAATTGTTCATAATATGGTAAATATATTTCGTTAGTCACAATATAAATATTTTTTGTATATGGTCTAATTTGATCAATAATATTTTCAATATTTGTTCGACCATTTTTATATTTTATTAATGATTTTGGATAATTTAAATTCATTCTCTTGTTTAATCCACCAACAATAATTGCTGCGTCATATAATATATTATTTTTATACATTTTGAGTAATATATTCGTTTGAATAATATCATTAATATTTACAAAACTATATGTCGTTGTATTTATATTATAATCAATATCATTCATATCAGAAATATATAAACAATTTGGTACATTTTTTATGTATTCATTTAATATATCTTTTTTATTAACATTTTTTTTAATAAATTCAATAGTTGTTTTACCTGAACGAACTGCTATTATATCCGATCTTTTATTAATTTGTTCAATATTATCAATAACTTGTTTTCTATTAATGATAGGTTTTAATGAAATCGATATTGAGTTTTTGTCTTCGATATTAATATTATTTAACGAAAGTTTTTTAATTATATCATAAATATATTCTTTATCAATTGTATTGAGCAAATTTGATGGATACAAATATGTGGATTTAACAATAATATTATCATTAATTGTGTTTTCGATTTGCCCATGGTTTGAAAAAATAATCATATTTTTAAATTTATTACTAATATGAGACATCGAATTACCACTCAATATTATAATTTTAAGATCATTGGTTGCAAGTTCATTAACTATTTTAATATTTTCATTTGACAAATCAAAATATTCTTTATCATATAGTGTGTAATCATAATCAAAAATAATATTTTTATAATTCATATATTTTTTATAATATTCATTAAATATATAATTCCAAATCACATTCCCATTATGTTTTAGATCATTTGTTAATCCATTTTTAATAATTATTTTATTTTGTGATGATAATTTTAAGTTGGAATTAATATTATCACATTCGATTATATTTATGTTACTAAAATTTAAATATTCTGCTAATTTTGCAATTAATTGATCTCCATTATATCCTTTAATATCTGCATCATAATCAGCATTTAAAATTAAATATATTTTAGCTTTTGTGTTACTTAATGCTTCTTTAAATCCTTTTGTTTTATATGTCGGAATTAAGCTACTAAATTGTGTCCCACAAGATAATACAATAATATCTGATTCCATAACACGATCATATACATTTTTTTCTAAAATTGGAACATCTTCAATCATATTTTTATTAAGAAAATAAATATTTTCAATTCTGTCATTTTGATTATTCCATGAAACAATTTTTTCTTCAGTTTCAATTATGTTATTATTAATTGTCTTTCCTTTTATGATAAGATTTTTATTATCAGTAACCATAATCTCATCTTTAATATCAAAAATATCATTCATAAAAAGACAAGCTGCTGTCATTGTTTTATAAATTGAAACAGCACCAGCATAAATAATATTACCAATATTAAAATCAGAATAAATAATATTTTTTGAAGTTGGATATGAAAAAAATTCATCAATAACTATTTTTAATTTATGTTTTTTGTCATTATTAATATTAAGTTTATCTAATTTATCTAAAATATATTTGCTTGGCAAATTGTTAGTGAAACGTTCTTCTAAAAAATTATATAATTCTGTTTTCCCATATAATAATTTGTGTCTCAATAACTGATTTTTCCTAAAATCCGATGGTCCTAATGTATCTACAACTTGTCTAACTAACCCTGTTGATTTACCATCATCATATCCATTAATAATTAATTTAAGATCGACATATTTAGAGATATTAAATAATCCCTCTTGAATTGATTTACTGCCAGTTCCGCCACAAACAATTGATATTTTAAGTGTATTCATTGATATATAATTTAAATTTAATATGTTTATTAAATTTAATTAATACATAATAAATTCAATTTTTTTGCAATATTAGTGCGTTAAGGAAATCAAATGAGAGTAATATATGTTTTTTAAACCATAAATAATATAAATATCAAAACACGATTAATAATATAACTACGCGATGGGTCATTTTATTATCCATCTGATGTAAAAATAAATAAATATGTTTCATCAGATGGATAATAAAATGACCCATCGCGTAGTTATATTATATGCTACTTATGTTTAATTAATTATAATAAATAGCTTATAAAATATTTGTTTCGATATTGCTAATTTCCTTAACGCAACAATATTAATTTTTTTGTTTTAATATCAAACAAATAACAAAAACAAATTATATGATAAATAAAGAAATTAAAAATTTCTTTTTACCATCGAACAAAAAATTGAAATAAATTTTAACAAATTTTATTCGAAACCAATAATAATCAAATTATAGTCAAAAAAAGTTTTAAAAATATATTTATTGAAACAACAATATGTGACAATATTTTGAATGAAATTGAAAAATATTATTATAATATTATTGATTATGTTAAAGATGACGATAATTAAAATATATTATTGTATCAAACATAAACACGAAACAATGATGTCTTGTGAAAAAATTGAATATTATTGACATACAATTTAATTATTTCATATTATATTATTTTATTTATATTACGTAATGCATATTTGTAAAGGTCTTGATTTAAAAAATCAAAATTTATACAAAATATTAAGAAAGGATTTAACACATTATGACTTCACATATAAACTCGGAGAAAATATCGATATTTTACCATTCAATCCATCAGGATCATGTGAATGTGGTGGATTATATTTTACTGATGAAGATCATATTGCTGAATTCATTCATTATGGAGAATTAATTGCAACCATTAATTTAGATCCAAACGAGATAGTTTATATTGAACGAGAACGAGATAAATATAAAGTACACAAATTATACATAAATAAAATAGAAACGCTTGATGAATTTATTAATAATTTGTCAAATATATGTTGTGTTAAATTAGTCAAACAAAATGGTTTAGCTCTTGAATATGTTAAAAATCAAACAGACAAAATATGTTTAGAAGCAGTAAAACAAAATGGCTTGGCTCTCAAGTATGTTAAAAATCAAACATATGAAATATGTTCAGAAGCAATAAGACAAAATAGTTCAAGTATTTGTCATGTTAAAAATCAAACAGAAGAATTATGTTTAAAATCTGTTAAAATAAATGGTTTAAATATTTTAGATGTTCATAATCAAACAAGAAAAATATGTTTAGAATCAGTTAGTCAAGATGGAACAGCTCTTGAATATATTGATAATCAAACAGAAGAAATATGTTTAGAAGCAGTAAAACAAAATGGTTCAGCTTTACAATATGTATTAATTCAAACAGAAAAAATATGTATTGAAGCAATTAATGAAAGTAGCGAAGCCCTTAAATATGTTAAAAACTGGACAAATCAAATACGTTCAGAAGCAATTAATAAATATCATGAATCAGCTTTTGATTATATTAAGTAATTTTAATGATATTTGTTGGATCAATATTAAACCATTCAGAATTTTGATAATATTTTGGTTGTTCATTTAAATTAGGTTCATTTATTATTAGTTGATTACTAATTTTTTGTGAAGGAATATAGTTTTTAAATTCTTGAATTCCTTTTATTATTTGGTTAATAGAATTTTCAACTGACATTTTACCATACCCACAACATAACGAAGTCATTATTATATCAACATTATTTATGTTTTGATTATAATTTATCAAAATATTATATAAAGCTGATACTGTAGCATAATATGCATTATTTGTTTCGCTAACATCTTGTGGCAATAACATTGTCGGAGAAAAACATAATGATTTATTATTATCATAATTAATTATTAATGAACTACCAATTGGCAAATATTTTCTTCCTAATAACGAAGTCAATCCATATTTATTCAAAATTTTTTTAACATATTGTTCAATATTAGGAAAAATAATACGAGATAATGCATAATCAATTCCGCCATCCATAAATAATAAAGAATTTGCAGGCGATATATAAAAAGTTTTTCGTCTAATTTTAAAATCTTGTATTTTAATACAATATGCTTCATATCCTAAATTTTTTATTTTATCGATAAAATTTGAATCCAAACTAATAAATAAAATTGGCATTATTATATAATAATGCCAATTTTTAAATAATTTAGACAACAACGCAATAAGAATTGTATTATGATATTTAAATATTTAAAAACATAAACAAATTAGAAAAGATAATGTGTTTTAAAATATATAATTACAGAAATAAAATATATTTTATTTTGTAATATTATAGTACCATTTTAATGGAAAATTTAGCATTTGATTTTGTTACATTAAATAAAATATTAACAAACCCTATAGTTCATGCTATATCACACAATAATAAATTTGCTGTTATTGGTGGTAGTTTTTTGCATCAATATTATTTGGATCCTAATTTTCCGTCACATGATTTAGATATATATCTTGATTATTCTTTTAATGACCCTAACCATATTTTCATTAAACTGGATAATTTTGGAATCTTATATAACAAAATTGATGATCCAAAAAAATATAATTTCAAAAGTGTTGAATTAGATTATGAAGGATTAACAATAAACATAGTATTCATACCACATGTATTATTTATGTTATATAAAGATGATATTAGTAATTTGAAAGAAAATGAGTTGATTCAAATTTATAACAAAAATCATATATTATATACATTATTTTATGAATATACCCAAGATACTATTAAGAGTGTTGAAAGAATGGGGAAAACATTTCAAAAATTTAAATGTTTTCAAAATAATTTGTCTAAATATAATAATTTACAACAATATCGACCAAATTTTAAACCAGTTGATTTCGAATTACAAAATTTGTTTGTCAATTTATTTATAAATCATAATATTATAATTGGTGGATTAGTTTTGGATGATTATTATTTTGACAAAAATAATGATAAAATTAAATTCCCAGAAAATATTGATATCAATAAGTCGGTTTATATATATATGAATAAAAGTGATCCAAACGTAATTGAATTATTTACTAGTAAAAAAGTTACTAGATACAAAACATATTTTGGTGATGTTAAAATTATTGATGCATATTTTAGTTCATTTAATGAAGTTAATTTTAGATTATATATTTATGATAATATATTACCACCATATAATATAGTCAATAATATTAAGATATCGACAATAAGTTTACGAATGAATGAATTATATGAGGATAAATGTTATTCAGAAATTATTATTTTAACAAATATTATTAAAGATGAAATAACATATGAAAATATATTAGATACGACAAAAAAATATAATTTATACGGAACGAGAGATAGTAATTATACGAAAAATGTTACAAATTTTATTGAAAACAGGGAATTTCAAACCAATATTTTCGAACAAAAAGATGGAAGAAATAATATACCAACATCAGAAAAAATATATGCAAAATCTATATTAGGATGTCAAAAACAAAATAACAACAAAATAACAGTTAATATAGTGACATCTCCAATAAATTCAAATTTAAAATTAACAGAAAAAAAAATTAATACTTATCTAGAATATATATTGTATGACACACTTAACCAACAAATAAATAATCCAAACTTTCATCAAGGAAAGTTATTAATAGCACATTTAATGTGGACAGCAATTAATATCGACAAATGGTTTTTAAATATCAACGGAATATTAGACGGATATAATATAAATATCGATCCGAGTTATAAAGACATTGCGATTTTGTGTGGACTTTTACATGATATTGGAAAAGGTGGTAACGAAATAATAAAACAAACTTATGCGTCAATTGGATCTGAACCAACACATCAATATTTAGGTTTTAGATATTTAGAAAATTTAGAATATAATTATGTTATTAATTATGGTAACAAGAAATTAATCGGATTTCCGTTGTTGTTAAAAGATAATATTGATAAATTTAGTGCTCAAATATTAAGTATGTGCGTATTGCTGCACCACGAATTTAAAAATTTAATTATTGATAAAATTAAAAAAGGTAATGATTTTATTGATTTAAATTTCGTATCAACTGATGAAGTTAATAAAAACAAAACAAGACGTATAATGGTTAAAAATTATGTTGTCGATCAATTTTTTTATGTATTTTGTGTTTGTTTAAAATTGACATTAAAAAATGAAAAATTTGATTTCAAAAATTTGGATACTAAAAAATATATCAAAAATGTTTTTAATATTTTAATATTATTAATGTTATGTGATGTATTAGGATCAAATAATACTAAAATAGATAAATTATCACATCCAATATTGAAAGAATATGTTACGAAGTTTGGTATTAATTGTTTAAGTAATAACGAATTATGTTGGAATAATGAAGAAGGTTTTGTAAATTTTAAAAAATATAAATATGATACTGAAAACAAAAAGATTATAAATAATATTTTGAATAGTTTTGATTATTTATATAATAAATTTTTGATAGATGAAAATATATATTTTGATTTCCACGCAAATTATTTAACACACTATTTATATCCATTACCAAATACTATTGCTGCTCAATATCATTCATATTTAAAATATGTTAAGAAAATTCGTAATCAAAATTTTTTATATGATGACACTCAAAATTATGGTTATAAAAGTCATATTTTAAATGCGTCAATAATGTTAGATATTGATATTAACTTATACAGTAATATTTATGACAATCATTTATTCATACTCCAATTTGAAAATAAGATAAATAAAAGACAAAAAATAATATTTATACTTAAAAATATTAAACGTCATAACGATAAGATACTATTTGATGGGAAAGATATATTATATTATGCAAGTTTTGAAGACGTTGTATATAATTATTATAATACTGTCAAAGAAGAGAGAAAAGTTAACTGGATAAGTGGTGACTTATTACAAAATAATACTTTTAAAATATATCTGAGCGATGTCGGATTTATAAATATTTTGAAACCTACGTCAAAAAATGATATCGAAAAATTATTTAATGTTATAACAATCGATTCTAAATATATTTATTCTGGTTCGTCAGCTGATTTTTATAACAAAAGTAACGAAACAATACCTAAACAACCAGCATTTTTCGCATTAACTCCGGATGGTGCTGGGTCAAATAGTGGTCAGGCATTTTGTATGGTGTATGAAGTTAGGAAACCGATTGATAATATTGTCGATTTAAATCAATGTAACATTTTTAATGGTATATATGCGTATGACATTAAAAATAATAATTTGATGGGATATTCATCTGATTTAGTAATTAATAATAGCTTGTCACCAAATCAATCAAATAGTATGTTACGTGATATTAACAAAAAATATACATGTCAAATTGAAGAATACGATATATCAAAATGTGGTGAAAATAATATTGATAGGTATACTAACAGAAGAATTTTACAAGAATTATTTTTCGGTATCGGTGATAATGACAGTCGAAAATTAATGGATATATATTCTTATGTCAATTCAGACACAAATAATAAATATGATCAAATGATATTATATAACGAACAACCGAATAAAGCTCCATTTTTATTGACAGCTAGAGATGTCGATGGAATGTTGTTAAGGATTTTAAATTTTAATGGATTTAAAAGTAATGATTATGGTGGAAGACCAAATTGTGAACTAATGTTAACACACCCACATAAATATTTAAGATTTAAAAAAGGGTTTGAAGGAAAACAATGTTATATTAATGTGATTACATCATTGAAAAATCAAACTGAAGATATTAAAGGTTTAGAAATTGAAACATTAGTTTCTAACAAACATGTCAGTGTGGTGAATAAATATATTAATGACAATATTAAATTATTGGCAACGAATGGAGATAATTTTGATGTCATTGATCCTATTTTTAATTTTGTAAAATTATATCATGATCAAGAGCAACACAAATTGGTTAAATTTTGTGAAAATAAAAAAATGTATAAATACATTGCGAAAATAATCGAATCATATAATTTAATAGCCCAAGAATTTATATTAAAATTATCTAACACTAATGCCATCCAAGCATTTATACGTTATCAAGCCAATTCGCGAACACTTAATGGTGAATATTTAAAAAATGATAATATTCTTAATCATAATCTATCATTTACAGCTCAATCTAGCACAGATATTGATATTATTGAAAAAGAATTTGTTAAATCGCCCACTGATTTGTTATGTTTTAGATACTTAACTGAGTATGAACCAATGTTAGATCATATTACAAATTCAGTTTCAATTAATCAAATAAATCCTTTAAATGTTGGTGACGTTATATGGTATCCTCATATAATTTCAACAACGTTAGATCCTGAATTATCAGGATATGGAAAAGATCAGAAAAATTTGATGATGATAAGAGTACCAAAAAATTATCCGATAATACCTTTTAATATAATGAATGGAAATGGAATTTCAAACAATGGACAAAACATAACAAATATTGTTTTTGAAATTAATGTTAATCGATATGTTACCAAAGATCAAAATATATATTATATTGATCTAAACAATCAAAAAAATGACATCAAATTATTAAAAATGTATTCAGATTATATTTTTGTTATTTATAATAAAAACAATAAAAATGAAACATATGCATATAATATTAATAACGATCGTCTTATAATTAATAATTTTAACGAAAATGAAAATACAGATTATCATATTAAAATAATAATAAGACAAAATATACATCATGAAAAATTATTACCAACTACTGGTGAATTTGAGTGCGACTTATTAAATCCATCCAATATAAATAAATATAAAATTTATGCCGAATATGTTGATGTAAATCAAGGTCATGGATTTATAGGTGTGGATATCGAACTTATTCCAAATACAAACAATAAATATAAATATAATTTACAACTAGCCCCAAATATGGTTGGCGGATATAATATATATATGGTCGCGAATATTATTAAAGATATAAATACTATGTTTATATATAGACAGTATGAGATATTATTAAAAGGTTGTATGGGTTTTAAATGTGTAAACACAACCAAATATTTGACACGTGATGGTAAATATAATTTGATTGAATGTGTGCCATATGTTCCTTATTATAAATATTATAAACCACTTGTTGTGAGTAATTCAAGAAGATATAATATTAATCTTAAATATTTTTATCATTCAAAAAATTATAATTCCAATAATATAGATGACGTCATTTTACAAAAACAATTTGATTATATTAATTCAAAATATCAAATTCCGGCACTACCATTTTCAGCTACTAATTTATTAGGGATTATGTCCGAATTATATCATGAACCAAAAATATTTGATAATCCTGTATCGTACGAGATGTATTTAATTAATAGTTGTTTATTTAAAACTGATTTACATGATAATACTATTGATCAAAAACAAATATTGTTAGATGGTATTAAAAATGTGCAACATATTATTCCTAACTGTTATATTTTATTAGATATTGATAATACATTAGTCACAGTAAATAATGGTATATCATGTCGGATAAATATTAATGATTTAATACAGAATGCCAAAAACAATGATGAATTTTTATTTAAATATTTAAAACAATTTGGTGACACTATTAAAAAAAATAACTCCCAAATTGATTTTTCAGCTTCTGATTTTATCAAGAGTTATAATGAAATAAATAAAGATGAATCATATAGCGACATTTTTGACAAATTAGATATGCCATATGATTATGATTATATAAATGAAATTTTACATTTGATCATAACAGATTATATAATACAAAGTCAAAAATTAATTGTGACAGATAATACAAAAACTGCATTAAATTTATTACATGAGATGAAAAGGTTTACTATAATTCCATTCACGAGTAATCATAATTTTTATGATGATAATAAAAACATATTTATAAATGTTTTAAATGAATTAATAAAAGATACTAACATAACATTTAAAACTGATTTAACCGATATTATTCCAAATTATGACAAAAAGTATGATAATAAACAAATATTATTAAATGATATTATTTCCAAACTAAAAACTACGACTAATTTGAATGAATTACATTTTATTTATGTTGATGATAAGATTGAAAATTTAAACATGATTACAGAATATATAAATTATGATCCACTTTTTAATAATATCAAACATAATTTTCATCCATTACCAATCAACAATCATAATTTCAAACAATTACCAACAAATAATTACACAATGAATATATCATCATTTGATAATTTTGGAATTAGTGATGTAATTAGAATTATTAACACATTTGTTCCTAAAGAAAATATGAAATTTTATAACACTAATACCACACTAAATTATGATGATAATTTGTTCCAAATACAATCTAAACTTTTTAAAAAATTAGGTGTGGAAAATATAGATTTTGAAAATCATGATTTTATAGATGACACAAAAAATATAGAAAATTTAGAACGAAGGACGAAAGGAAATTATAATTTACAATGTTTGGATCCGTTATTACAATTCAATTAATTTTTTTAATTTTATGATATTATGTGAATGATAAAAAAATTACTTAATATTTTCAATACGATCAACTAATTCTGAGTTGATTGGAATTATCATAGTTCCGAAACCATTAGGATCATGTAACATATTAAACATAAACTCGTCAATATTAGGAAAATATAAAACAAGTAGTTGGTCATGACAATGAAATAATTAAACAAACTTGATTTTATTTATGACATTATTTGATGTTATAAATAAAAATATAAACGAAGAAAAAATTAAACGAATAATTAAAAATATTAGTGTTCAAAAATGGTAATAAAACTTGAAGAATAAATAAAAAAAAATAAAACGAATAATGAGTGATATTCGTATTCTATAATGTTAATAAATTTTGCACATCATAAAACTTGAAAAATTAAATGATATAAATATATCTACAAATTTTTTTTTCAATATTAATTAAAAAAAAATAAAAAAATGTGAAACATTTATATACTTGTATTATGTCGCTTATTTACAAAAATTTGAATACTCTTTGGAGTAACACTAATCTTGTTTCTAATGGTATTAGTACTCCTGTTATAAATCCTGACAATGTTTTTTTAGTTAACAATGCGACTTATAAGTCAATTAATATTGATTTGTCCACAGCAAAAGCAGGAGGACCATCTCCAAACATCGCACCATTGTTTACCAATATGTCTGGTTTAACTTGCGCATATATGTTTCAAAATCAAAATGAATCATTATATTTTTCATGTAACTTGCCAAACGATTGGAAAGAAGGAACAAGTGTAACTCCTGTTTTACATTGTTTCGCTATTGATGTTGTTGTTAATGCCATATTAAATTTAAACATTTCTGTTGGTTCAATTGATAATGAGTTCGATCAATTAACAGCAACACAAACAGTAATTAGTATTGATTCCAATAATACTTTTAAACATAAATTAGATTTTTTTCCACAGATCGAAATGACTAATAATAAAATTTTAACTCAATTATTATGTAGATTATCATGTGTAGTAGAAAATTTACCTGTAGGTGTATTTGTTCCTTCAATTGACTTTATTTATCAAAGCGATAGTTTAGGTAGTATGCAAAAATATACAAAAATATAAAATATATTAAATTTGTTTCGAAATAAAAAAAGTTAGATATAAACAACGTCACATAAATGAAAATATGAATTTTTAAATTAAGAAGTTGCTTATTTTGCAAAGAAATAAGATATAATTTACAAAATAAGCAACCTCTTAAATAAAGATGTAAATTTTTTCAATCAATTGTGGACAAGTAATTTACAATAATATATTTTTAAGAAAGTTTCCAAATAAATAAACTTTTCATCATAATTTTATCGATATGAGTAAGTTGAGAAGCATTACGTTTAATGATTAAATTATTGAACATATTTTGATCGATAGTTGGTTAGTTTTAATTATAACAAAAACATGGTGCCGACATTAAATTCAGTATTAAGTTCATAAACGTCATATAAATGAAATATTATAAAAATTTATGATTGTCCCAAATTTGCACAGATAATAATATATATTAAATACGAAATTGGGACAATCATAAATTAAGACGTAATAAATATTAGTCAAATAGGGATAGGTCATATACGACTTTAAAAAGAGAATAAATTTTTTCATGAAAATGAGAATTATTAGTGTTCGAAAAATTATCAAGTTCTAAATGATGTGTAATATAATCATAATTAAAATCATACAAATAAAAACGATCATTTTTTAGCCGAATTCTTTTAGCGACAATCAGATTCGGGCAAGTGATATTCTTTATCATCCCAACTATTTGTATTATCATTTCATACATATTCTTCGGTTTCTCTTTCGTGATCCTGAATATCTTTTTTATACAATCCCACTCATTTTCATCGAATTTAATTTCAGACAAGTCAGGTTTAGTAAATTTAATATTAAAATAATCGAGATGATATTTAGTCATTAATTTTCTTAATAAATATATTTTATTATAAACATTATTGATAATTGTAACAGTAAAAGAGTTTTTAGTAAGTTCAGTTAATTTATTTTCAATAAACAGATCAGATTTGAGAAACCTAATAATGTTTAAATGATTTTCGAAATTATTTTGGTCGATAATAACGTCTTTATATTTTGTCAATAATTCGGAGTCGTAATTAAGGTTTAAAATTTTAATACGTTCATTAAACAAACAATATTCGACGATATTTTTTTCAGAAGAATTAATGAATTTAAGAAACAAATCATTATAATTGATAACATTTTTATAATTGATAAGTTGTTTAATTTGAACAGGTTCAACAAATTTTTCTAAAACGAAACCTTTTTCAATTAACATTTTTTCGAAGAAATAAAGTTTGTTAGAGTTATAACAATCGAACATGTATTCATTTTTAATAAATAAATTAAAGAAAGAATTTTTAATGAAGACCATATTATCATTTACATCTAAATGTCGACATACATAATTAAGTCTATTTACAAGTTCAGCAGTAATTGTATCAGAATAATTAGTAAATTTTATGAATACCTCTTCACAGTGATCAATATCGAAATATTTATTTTTGAATTTACATTTATTATCATAAAAATAATATAAATTATTAATATTTCTGCAGCGGGTAGCTTGTTGAAATAATAAAGGAGGCGGCAAAGTTTTGCCAGAAATATATAGAAACACATCTTCAGAATCAGAGATAGAGAAATCGACGCCATAAACGATTTTAGGAGAGTAGAAGACGAATTTAAATTTCCATTCTTCAGAGACATTTTTAGGTTTATAAACAGAATTTTTAGTGAGAAGGATATATTTAGTTTTGTCTTCTTCTTTAGCTTTAGAAAGGCATTCATTATAAAACAATTCAGCAGATTTGCGGCTATCAGATGCGAAGATAAAGTATTCATTATTTTGGCACTTAGTGAGTAGTTTATTTAATAAAGTGTTATTATCGAGAATATGGATAGCTTTAATATTTTTATATTTTTGGAAAGTGTTTTTGATAAAGATTTTTTTATCTTTACGTAAATTACAGAGATCTAAACATTGATCATTAAAATGTGCATCGGATACGATAAGTTTTTTAGAATTTTTGACAAGACGAACCAATAATTCGTAAATATTTTTTAAATTTGAATCAAGTGTTTTATTATGAGTTAATAAAAGAAAGGAAGAAATTTCATCTAAAAATAAGACAGTATTAGTTAGTTGGTTATCAGAAATATGTTTTAATTTCATTAAAGAGTTAATGCAGATGACGAGATTATCTGAAAAATTAAATTCGGATTCATAAGATTTCATATTAAGACCGAATGCATTAAAAGCGTTAATATGTTGAACAGTTATAGAAGTCAAAGCTGATATACAAATAACCTGCATATGAGAGTCAGATGCATGTTTACCAACGACAAAACTTTTACCAGTGCCAGTTTCGGCAATATTAATAATGGTGTCATATTTATTAAAGAGATCAAAAGTAAAAATATCGGAGACATAATGTTTACAATCAATAATTTTATCAAAATTGATATCAT
>Ga0209319_1000824_pt1 | contig 32081 bp, 32 predicted proteins | sample RifGroE2_FD_184000 | JGI IMG/M metagenome (GOLD analysis project Ga0209319, IMG submission 184000) | Groundwater microbial communities from Rifle, Colorado - Groundwater E2 (SPAdes) (version 2) | ecosystem: Environmental > Aquatic > Deep subsurface > Groundwater | place: Rifle, Colorado, United...
GTCACATTATGACTTTTATGTATATAACGACTTTTTTCCATTTCTTAATTCTACACTTTCATACTCCTTTTTTGAATTTTTCGAAGCAAGCTTCGGGGAATTTAACCCTAAGAGATTAAAAATTTTTTTAGTATTTTACCCAAAACGCATCCTTTATCCATAGGATTTCACTGTCCTTAGCATATGGTTTACTGGAAACGACATCAAAACGACAAATCTTTTTATCGTAAAGGTTATTTTCCAATAAATAAAATTTCGCGGCACGAATGATTTTATTTTGTTTAGCTCGCGTCACACTTTCTAAACTAGAGCCACAATCATCGCCTTCTCTATAACGCACTTCAACAAAAACGTAAATTTCTCCTTGCTGCATAATAATATCTATTTCCCCCATTTTACAATTATAATTAGCAGATAAGAGCTTTAATCCCTGTTTTTGCAAATAAGCAGCAGCAGCTTTTTCAGCTAATTGTCCTAAAAAACGTTGGTTGTTTTGCCTCATATTTAACTATGTATAGTATGGCGCAGCAATTTATTAATTTAAAATTCACTCAAATTGGCAGGTTTCCCATCCTGCATTTTAACCCACTCTAAACGTCGATAAATATGATTGGATGGGGTTAGAAATAACGTTCCTGTAGCACCTATTAATCCTTGTTTTGGAAAAAGACCTTTTTGATTTAAAAAACGCATCAAATTATAAGAATCAATCCCCAGAGCATAAAGTTTACTGGTCGCAATTGTATAACCGGGCAAAGTACTGGTGATTTGTTGTTGTGTCGCTTGCAAATATTGCGGCAACTCATTGGAATTTCGCAAAACCCACGGTAAATCGCAAAAAATTATTCCATCCAGATCAAAGTCTAGTTGCGAATTTGGCGTACCGCTATAAATCAATGAAGTTGCATAAGCAGGAATGTCACCCGCGTAATAAAATTTTAACAAAGGATTTATTTGTCTGGCTTCTTCTGGTTTTGCAATTATAAATATAGCATCAAAATCCTGACGACGATAAGAGGCCAAATCAGATTTTTTTATTTGGGAACTGGTTTGTTTAGTCTGAGTTTTATTAACTTTTAGTAAACTGCTAATTTCTGAAGAAAAATCAGTTTGTTTGTCGTAATTTAACTGATCAACAATAGTTCCACCTAAATGCGTTAAATTACTTTTAAAAACGCTAACCAGATTGGCACCCCAGGTGCTTGCTGGAGCAATCACTAAAACTTTTTTATGACCATCCCTGATTATTTTATTGGCAATTTGAATTGCTTCATCCTGTGGTGCCAAGCCAAATTGATATAAATTATTGAGCGGATGATCAAGATAATTATCAACAGTATTTAGTGCTAAGATCGGCACTAACGGGGGATTGCCCGACATAAATGTAGTAACTTCAGATTTTGTCAGAGGACCCACAATAAAATCAGCCCCCGACGCCACTGCTTTTTGATAAAGATTCTGAAGATTGCCCTGGGTAGTGTCGATAAAATCCATCTCTGGGATTGGCTGACCATGTTGTTTTGCATAATAGTGTGCTGTTAAAAATCCATTGCGGATCGCTTGTCCACTTGCGCTTAATTTATCAGAGAGTGGCAACAATAAAGTAACATGTTTTGGAGGGGTCGCTTGATTAAAAATCGTTGTTATTCCTTCCTTAGCACTACTTTGAGAGATTTTTTGTATGTGATGTTGCTCCAAAGATTCCCTGTTTGGCACCAATTCACAACTGGTGAGCAATAAACCACAACAAAAGATGACCAATAAATGAGTTATTTTTTGGCTAAACATAATTGTTTTTTTAAAACTAAAAAAATATGCTCTTTTCTGAAAGATTTTCACAGCTCGATCATAATGAATCACAATCTATTTTAGAACAAAGAGTATATTTATTTGCGACACAAGGTGTTATTATACTACATAATTTAGTTCTATCGCAAAGTCATAATTATTGATTTTATAAAACATTTTAGCTTATTATGTTTTATATAAATAACATTACTTAAAAAAAATATATAAATTAAATTTACTTTAAAATCAATATGTTAAAAATAAAAGTTTCAAAATTATTCCTTCTTGCCACTATTTTAATGGCTTTAGGACTGCAAGCATGTATACCAGTTGTTCTAGTGGCAGGAGTAGCTGCTAGCGGCATGATTGTTTATGACAATCGCAGTTCACAGGCCATCATATCTGACCGCACCATAACTTATAAAGCACAGTCTAACCTGGACAGCGACACTGAGCTGCGCAGTAAGGCTCATACTATAGCCACATCTTTTAACGAAAGCGTTTTAATTACGGGTCAAGCTCCAACCCAAGAACTACGCGATTTGGCTTTATCATTGGTACAAAAAGTACCCAATATTAAACATATTTACAATGAAGTAACCGTGGAGGAGCCTTTAAATGCCAATGCTCGCTCACATGATATGTGGATAACAACAAAAGTTAAAGCGGCATTATTAGCGCAAAAAGGTTTACACTCAACACAAATAAAGATTGTTACCGAGAATGGAACTGTTTATTTGCTTGGGCTAGTAACAAACGGTCAAGGGCAATTGGCGGCTGAGGTTACGAAACGCGTCAGTAGTGTGCAAAAAGTAGTAAAAGCATTTGAGTACTTGGAATAATATGAACCAACTAACTACCATTCAACAATTTGCTGTCTGGGTATTACCTGTCCTTTTTGCTATTACAGTACATGAGTTTGCGCATGGTTTTGTGGCTAACTTACTTGGCGATAAAACCGCCCGCATTATGGGCAGATTAACTCTTAACCCAATTAAACACATTGATTTAATAGGCACTATTTTAGTTCCAGCAATACTATTTATTTTTGGCGGATTTATTTTTGGTTGGGCTAAACCAGTGCCAATTTCCGCAAGAAATTTTAAAAAACCAAGACGGGACATGATGTTAGTAGCTGCGGCAGGACCGCTCTCTAATCTCATTATGATGATAATTTGGGCAATAATTGCCAAACTGGGAATTTTGTTAACTCAATATGGATTTAACTGGGCTTTAGCGATTGCTTATATGGGGGGCGCTGGCATTATGATTAATTCTGCACTGGCAATACTAAATTTAATACCCCTACCCCCATTGGATGGTGGGCACATACTGATGGGTTTATTACCAATTAAATGGGCGACTAAAGTTAGCCGTATCGAACCTTATGGATTTTTTATCCTCCTGTTTTTACTCGCAACAGGTTTACTTAAATACCTAATTGTCCCCATGACTTTTCTACTGCAAGCCTTTATTCCTACATGGCTTGGATTCTAAAATCCACCTAACTAACGCAAGTAATACCTATGACTATGTGTTTTCACTTTCTTTAGAATCAATTAAAGTTAGATGAGTTTTGGGTTTTCGTATCACTTTCTTTTTAGAAGCAGCACTTACAATATCATTTTCGTCCTTCTCTTTTTTTTTCGCCACCACAGCAAGCTTAGTTTTACTTTTAGCTGGAGTAATAACAGAGCGATAATTCGCGTACTCTTCCAAAGAAAAATTCATCCCTAAGTTATTTTCTGGAGCATAAATAGCAGTAATGGCGCCAATAGGAACGTAAAGAGGAGTAGTCACATTATCAAATTGTGCAATACATTCCAAAGCATCATTCCCAATCCTCAACTTTCGTACTGATTGCGCGCTAATGTTTAAAATTATCTCACCCTTATTGACATAATCTTTAGGAACAACTACTCCTTTTAGAGAAACATTAACAATCACATACGGCGTTAATGAATTATCACTTAGCCACTCATAAAAAGCGCGGATTAAATAGGGATTTGGCGCGGTAACATCTAGCATATTTCTATTTCCCTGTTCCTTCACGCATCTCTCTTTCTAGCTCGGAAAGACTAGCTTGAAATGAATCACGCATAAAAATACGTTCGCCATAATCATAAATCGGTCTAGCTTGTTTTGGTAACTCAATACCCAAAGATGGTAAACGCCAAAGTAAAGGAGCAAGACAACAATCCAGAAGAGAAAACTCATCATTCAAAAAATATGGCGTTTCAGCGAAAATAGGACTTAAGGTTATAAGGCTATCGCGCAATTGCTTACGTGCACTATTTTGCTCGTTGCCCTGTCCATGCTCAATTGAATGGATTTTTTTCAGCCAATCTTTCTCTATGCGATATAACATTAATCGGCTCTTGGCTCGAGCAATCGGATACACAGGCAAAAGCGGAGGATGAGGAAAGCGCTCATCCAAATATTCCATGATGACAAAAGAATGATAAAGCACGAGCTCCCTATCAACTAGGGTTGGAACAGTATTGTAGGGATTTAAATCCAATAAATCAGGCGGCGGACACAGAGGATTAACGTGTAAAACGTCAACGCTCACACCCTTTTCTGCTAAAACAATTCTCACTTTATGGCTATAAATATCTAAAGCCCCTGAATATAATGTCATTATGGATCTTTTCATAAGTACTTACCTAATCTTAAATTTGCATTCAATGGTACGCGAATTAATTTCGTGGACGTATCGTAAAGTCCTTAGCTCTTAAGGACTCTATATCGCAAAACCGATATTATAGCACATTTTTTAAAATTTTGCTTCTGTTAATATTTTACCGAACTGAACCACATTAAATCTTCCCGAAGCTAACAAAAAATAGTGGTTCTGTCGCAAATATTATTAAAGACCAAATTTAGGCTTCTGCTGAATATAATTATTCTGCTAAAGCAGAAAATTACCTGGTTCAATAAACGGGGTGATCTTGCAATCTTCAAGCACATCGCAAATGCATACTATAATATCTAACGATAAATTTTTCTATTTCCACTAATATAAATACGCCCAAAGATAGCAAAATTATATAGAACCACTGTATCAAACTAATTTTTGTTGTTCCGAAAAAATGCTGCATTATCGGCAAATAAGTAAACAACAACTGAAACATTAACGTTGCAAAAATAGAAATCAGAATCGGCTTACTACCCCAAATAGTTTTTAGATTACACGAAGAACCATGTATTCTTCGGCAATTTATAAGATAGATTGTTTCACCACATACCAACATATTAACCGCTATCGTTCTGGCGGTATGTATATCAACTCCAGCTAAACGTTGCCCAACAAATAATCCAAACACACAAGCCGCTAATAGAATGGTAACAAACACAAGACGCCAAATTAAAAATCCAGATAATATTGGAGTTTTTGGTTTTCGAGGAGCCCTGTGCATAATATTATTTTCAGCCGGCTCAAAACCTAACGCAACCGATAGTCCAACTGAAGTAATCATATTTACCCATAGAATTTGTACGGGGGTGATTGGTAAAAGAAAACCGAAAATAATGGCTAAAATAATAACAAACCCTTCTGCCATATTCGTTGGTAAAGCAAACAAAATAACCTTTTTTATATTGTCGTAAACAGTTCTACCTTCCTTAATAGCATTAACGATAGTTGTAAAATTATCATCAGCAAGAATCATAGCCGAGGCTTCTTTTGCAATTTCAGCTCCATTTAGACCCATAGAAACGCCTATATCAGCTTTACGAAGCGCTGGAGCATCATTTACACCATCCCCAGTCATGGCAACCAACTCTCCCCCAACTTGTAATGCTTCAACTAGTCTTAATTTATGTTGAGGTGTAGTGCGCGCATAAACATTGACCTGTTTCACTTTGCCTGCAAGCTCAATATCGCTCATCCTATCGATCTCTTTCCCAGTTAATACACCATATTTAATATCTATACCCACTTCAGCCGCAATAGTAGCTGCCGTTGCTGCATGATCACCCGTAATCATTTTAACTTTTATCCCAGCAGTATGGCATTCTTTCACAGCATGTATTGCTTCAATACGAGGAGCATCAATAAGCCCAAACACCGCCACTAAAACCAGATTTTCTTTTATATCTTGGAACAATAAATCATCTTTTTCTAATGATGCATCTTTATAAGCCAAAGCAATAATTCGATAACCAATACTTGCTAAACTATCAATATTTTTAATCCAATAACCAATATCCAATGCTTCTAGAGTACCGTTAGATTGTTGCCAAGAACACATTTCTAAAATATGTTCTGGTGCTCCTTTTACATAAATAAAACCATGCCCGGTATGACTATGGTGTAAAGTTGCCATAAATTTATGTTCGGATTCATATGGGATAAGGTCTTTTCGTGGGTAACTGCTTTGTAAGAAGTGTATATCCACTTTTGTTTTCAAACCCAACGCTAATAACGCCTTATCAATCGGATTCCCTAATATATGTGTAATTTTATCTGAGACTTTGTTAAACTCGGCATCATTACATAATATTGCAGCATGTACTGCTCTTAATAAATCATGGTGGCTATCTAGAAATATAACCTCATTGTTGATATCAAATATTTCACTATCATTTTCTTTTACATCATAATAATTCTTAGCTGTTACTATATTTTTTATAGTTTGTTCATTACGGGTCAACGTTCCTGTTTTATCAGTACAAATCGTGGTAATTGCACCCATTGTTTCCACAGCAGGCAAATGGCGAATAATAGCATTAAGTTTAGCCATTCTAGTTACTCCAATGGCTAAAATAATTGTTAATATTGGAGGTAAACCTTCGGGAATTGTTGCAACTGCAAGCCCTACTACCGACATAAATACTTGTTCAATCGGTTCTCCCCAAAGAAAAACCCCAACTAAAAAAGTAAGAAGAGAGAGGACAATAATCGCTAACGTTATCCAACGCGCAAAAGAATTAATCTGTCGTAGAAGTGGTGTAGTTAATGGCTGAATTTTTTTCAGTAATGTACCGATTTTACCTATCTCAGTATTTACGGAAGTAGCTATCACTACTCCGGTCGCTTTGCCATAGGTAACTGCAGTACCACCATAAACCATCGAAGAGCGTTCTACCAAATCTGCATCTTCTGAAACTGCATCAATACTTTTTTCTATTGCATTTGATTCACCTGTTAAAATTGACTCTTGAATTTGTAAATTTTTTACCTGCAATAAACGCAAATCAGCTGGGGCTTTATCACCGCTTTTAATTTTAACAATATCTCCAGGAACTAATAATTCTGCTAAAATGTTATAACTAGTGCCATTACGAATCACATTTGCTGTTGGTGACAGCATATTACGAATTACCAAAATAGCTTTTTCTGCCTTCCCTTCTTGGATAAAACCAAAAATAGCATTTAATATGACAACCCCAAAGATAACACTTGCATCTACGAAATGATTTAAAAAAACAGTAATTACCCCTGAGACAAGTAAAACATAGATAAAAATATTATGAAATTGGTATAAAAAACGCATGAGTACGCTTGGTGTTTTATATGTTTCTAATTGATTTTTACCATAAATGCCCAAGCGTCTTTCTGCCTCTTCTTCTGATAACCCATATTGGGTACTATGAATTGCATCCAATGTTTCAGAAATAGTCTTTGCATGCCAATTAATTGGTATCATAATAATATCCTAATAAAATATTAAACATTATGGTTCTGTCAATACTGAGTCCGTTTTGTATTTTTAGTATCAATGCACCTTATCTTCACGTGGCTGCTACAAATAATTCATTAAAGTTACTAATTTTGGACGCAATTAACCCGAGACGCTCTGCTCGCGTCTTATTTTTCGTGCGAAAACACTGCCGTATTTCCTCAAATGCCGTACAGAAAATTAAAGCCCAAAAAAAGCTTCGGCTGTAGCTTGATCACGGACGTCACTCAAATAAAAAACAACCAATTTCCTTTCTTTATCAATAGCGCGATAAAGATAGCACCAACGGCCTTCAACCTTGACATAAGGTGCATAAGCATGCCCTTTTACTCCGGCTTTTCCTTTACGGCGACTGCATAATTTTAAACCTAGATCAACTCCAAAAGTTTGTACCCAGTTATTAACAGTTTGATGACAAAGATTAAATCCCCGCATACTCATCAATTCTACAACATCATCAAGACTTACCTTGAAACGGTAATAATAGTGCACCGCTATCATTACCACTTCGGTTGGATATTCAATAAAATTCAATTTTGCTCCCGTGCGTTTATTATATTGTCTCCCACAATTATAGCAACGGAATTGCTGATAGTTTAAAACAGTTTGCTTTTTTATTTGTTGCATGCTTATTGAATAGAAGTGTGGGCAATGCATTTGATTATCCTATATTGTTAGAAAATCCAATGATAAGCTTAATTAAGCCAGTAGCCAAATTATGTGTTTTGGACTCAGTGTTGACGAAACCAGCCTTTTTAACAAACACACTACCTAAATAAATATCTTTTTATTGGAATTTTTTTTAAAAACAGTTCCTTTAATAATATTACTAGTTTATTGTTATTATTAAGGAGCTAATATCAGTGGATAAGTTGCGTTTACCTATATTTTTCAAAAAGATAGGGCGTATTTTCCTTGTGAGTAGATTGCTGGAATTAACCCATTGCCTGTAAACAGAATGAGAGATTGTATTGAAACTAAAAAAAGATGGAAGTTATTCACAGGTTTTTAACAATTAGTTTTTCTTAAAGCTATTTCTACTGTTTTGGGAACTAAATCAGAAATATCCCCCCCTAAGTCGGCTATTTCCTTCACCATAGATGCTGATATGTACGTATAATTATTGGTAGCGGGCAAAAAAATAGTTTCTATTTTGGGGCATAATTTTCTATTCATATTGGCAAGCTGAAATTCATATTCAAAATCTGAGACAGCTCTTAACCCCCTTAAAAGGACGTAGACATTTAATTGTTGTGCGAAGGTTGTGAGCAAGCCTGAAAACTGTTTAACATGAACATGCTTGTTATGTGCAAAAACTTCTTTTATTAAAGAAATTCTGGTATCACAGGTAAATTTTGGATTTTTTGTACTCTTTGTAGCGACGGCAACAATTACTTCGTCAAACAGTAACAATGACCTCTCTATAATGTCTATATGACCATTGGTTATGGGATCAAAGGTTCCTGGATAGATAATGGTTTTTGTCATTTTGTCATCTCTTTCGATAGTTGATAATCGGAGTTGTTTGAGGCTATTTCCAAACCTTTATGAAAGTAGTATAGAGCCTTTGGGGTATCTTCATAAATTTCCATAAGAGAGCCAAGTTCAAAATAAATGAGGGGATTATTTTGGTCAAGAGATATATATTTTTCTAGGTATGTTCTAGATTTTCCCCACAAAGAATTTTTTTTGCATAAGTTCCCTAAACATAAAAGTAGGTCCTTGTCTTCTGGGTGGGTGTCAATCCATTTTTCAGCAAGAGCTAGTTGTCGTGTTGGATTGGTACTGTTTGTGGCTGAATAAAGAGACAATAAAGAAGGATGCCATTTTTTGATTAAAGCGTTCTTAAGGATTTGCTCGGCTTCAAGATGAGAGTCATTTTGGAGTAAATATAGCACATAACAGTAGGCTATATCTGGGGTGTTTTGTAAATATCTGGGTAACATCGACCAAAGCGCCCGTGTTTCTGTGAAAGTTCCTTTTTGAACAGACTCTTGTATTAATTGCAAATAGACAAGCTGTTCTAAATTAAGAAAATCCTGTTTTGACAATACTTTTCTGTTGTCTAGTAATGGTAATAAGGATCGTAAATTATCCCAATCGTGTAGTGATAAATAGACTTCCTTTAATAGTTTGATTATTAACGGGTGTTTAGGTTTTAAAATATGTAATTGTTTGAGGTTGCAAAGGGCTTGTTCCAGTTGATGGCTTTGAATTTGCATCTTTACCTGATAAAGGCTTATGGCAAATTCAGATTTTTTAATGCAACTATGTGCTTTGTTCAAATAAGTATCCCGTCTTTTGTGTGCGGATAAGTTTTGAGCAGCTTGAGAGGCGGTTAGGTAGGAAATAAATGGATTTGGGGAATGACGTGCAGAATGGATTAACTTTTTTTCTGCAGAAGCCCAATTTTCCTCGACTAAGTTTAATAAACCATCATTTGTAAGACGGATGGCTTTTTTTTCTTTATGTTTATGCCACCAATATTGTACTCTTTTAGGTAGGATTTTAGAGTTATAAACAAAGCGAAGAAAAAGATAAAAAAGAGCAAAACAGAAAACAAGGGAAAGAAGGGCAAACCAAAAAGTTGTTTCCAAGCTCCAATTATGATAGGTGACCAGCACATAGCCGGAATCTGTTTGAAGTTTTATGCCCAGCCAAACCGCAGCAAGTAAAAATAAAAAATAAATCAACAATCGTTTCATTGTATAATCGCCGTTTCTAAGAGTTTTTCTGAAGTTTCTAAATTGGGAAGCACCGAAGAAGAAGGAAACTTTTGTAATTCCTGTAGTTTATTTAGAATGAAAGAGATATCAGAGGGGATAATTTGTAACTGGTAACTATGCAAAGTATCAATCACCCGTTGAAGGTTGTTGTGGTAAATACTGTTCTGATTGTGTAACAGAGCCCATTTAGAGACCTCTAGTCTGTATTGGAGATTTAAAAGTAAATCTGTTCTTTGGTCGGTGGTCAATAACTTAAGTGGTTGTTGTTGCTCGCGAATAATTACGGCTTTTTTTAAAATAAGGAGACTGTTTTGCCATAGAGAAGACCAAAGAGAAAGGGGGAATTTAGTTATTGCTGTGGGAGAGGGACTCTTTTCTTTCAGTTCTATTTTTGGTTGAGACAAAGAGGATAGAGGACTTAATTTTTGTTGAATCACCTCTAGCTGAGATGCTACTTGAATAATATTGTTATCCCCTACGTTTTGGAGAGATTTTAAATCTTGATTAATGGAATTGCGTATTTTTACTATGGAGGGATTTTCAGAATGGGCTAAATTTTCTTCCGCACTAGACAAAAATTTGATCGCAGTAGCAGTATCTTTTGTTATGATAAGAGAGAATTTTGCTGTTTGAAGGGAATAATAACTTTGCAAAAGGTAAAAAAGATCAGTTTTTTGTTTGTTAGAAGCTTCAAGTTTTTGTATTTTGGTTTGTAGTGAGGAAATAGTGATAGATTGTTGTCCTAATTGTGAGTCAGACTGACTTAAACTTGTTTTGGCTATTTGTAAAGCGGCGCGTGTTTGCTCGTTGGTAATATGATTATGAATTTGCACCACTAAAAGGGTAATTGATGTAGCTAAACTAAAAAAAACAGCGATAGAGAACAATATAAAAAATATTTTATATTTGGGCTCTAAAATAGAGGGAATATTTTTTTTTCTCTTAAGGGGTTGTTGTTTCATATTTGTCACTATGGTATTTAATTTGGTCATAAGGATTTTCCGTGGACTCTTCTTGTTGCACCATGAAGGGACAGTCGGAAACGTTGGTTGACTTGCATGTTTTTAAACCAGGGTTTTTAGTAACCCAGGCTTGTCCATATGGATCTAACACAAGGATACTTTTGGCGGGCTCTATCGCGATTGGAAAATCAAAATTTTCCTTTCCTTGGTAGAGACAAATAATTTTGCCAACGTTTACTCCTATCCATTGTGCTTCAAGAAAGGTGTTTATTTCTTGGGCAAATGAGGGGCTAAAACTTTGCCATCCCCCCTCCCTGGCAGACCAGCTTAAGCCGTCTTTGGTTAATTCCGAGACAGATGGACAGTAATATGTTTGTGGTTTTTTGGGGGATGAAGAAATCCCGTCATGGGAGTTATTCGGATTGTCGGCAAAAATAGGATTAGAGCAGAAAAACAATAGAGTAGTAATGGTTGCTGTATAGAAAGAGTTTAATTTGAAAAGATGGTTGGTTTTCATAAAAGTTTTTGGGCTTGGTGATTTATTTTGTGTTATTATAAACCTAAAAAGCATAATTTCATTAACTCTTTTAATTAAGTAAAAAGAACAAAAATATATGGCAAGCTTACATTTTTATTATTCCGCGATGAATGCGGGGAAAAGCACTATTTTATTACAAGCCGATTATAATTACAAAGAACGCGGAATGGATACTATTTTGTTTGTACCAAAAGTGGATAATCGTTATGGAGCAGGAAAAATCACTTCACGTATTGGCTTAAGCGCGGAAGCGATCGCTTTCGATAAAACATTCGACCTTTTCTTATACACAAATAACGCAATGAGGAGCAATGACAAAATAAAATGTGTGTTGGTTGATGAGGCACAATTTTTGACTAAGGATCAGGTTATACAGTTAGGGGATATTACGGACAATTGGCATATTCCTGTTTTGGCATATGGCTTACGGACAGATTTTTGTGGTGAGCCCTTTGAGGGAAGTAAGTATTTATTGGCTCAAGCTGATATTTTGCTTGAAGTTAAAACCATTTGTCATTGCGGAAAAAAAGCGACGATGAATTTGCGCATCGACGCAGAGGGGAATGCGTTGACGAAGGGAGCCCAAATAGAAATCGGAGGCAATGATCGATATGTAGCTGTTTGCCGCAAACATTTCAAGAGTGCAACGGGTGGAGGGAGTCCTTAGGCTGGGTCCCAACGTGGACGTTTTTAAAGAGCAGAAAGATTATAAATTCCCAGGGGGTGGAAAAGGGAATCCACTTTTGGCGGGTTTTTTTGTTATGTGTAGGGGTGGCTAGTGCAGGGTTGGCTCGCCCGTTGCATACGGTATTCTAAGTATAACTAATGCTCGAGTCTATTTGTGCCAAACCTCTGTGTTTTGATTTGAAAGGTAAGTAGTTTAGGATAAATGTTAGCATTATTTTTCAGGCGGCAATATACCAATCAATAGCTTAACTGTTTCATGTGTTTTTTGATTTCTGTGATAAGGAAATATTTTAATGGGTAAAATTTCTAAGGTTGGATAAGCCTTTAGAACTTCGGCTGGGAAATGATCTGCGATAGCAAAATCTTCTGCCCTAGGTAGCACTTTCGTGCCAAAATAACCATCATTAACAAAAATTGCTCCATGTTTTTTCACATCCTGTAAATCAATTTTTGGACTGTAAAGAGGATTCCATTCAACAAATACTTTTGGTTGATCTTTAGAATAAAAAGCTACAAAGCCAGCGACATAACGACTTCCAGCCACATAACGCAAAGGCGTATGAAATTGAGCCTGCCAAATTTCAGTAACTGCATTTGCAATTTCTTTAGCAGGATAATCTGCTGAGCCAACACCTGCTTTGAATCGAGTTTCAATTAAATAATATCCGCTGGAAAAGAAGACCATTAATGTAAAAATGCTTATAATAAAAATTTGCAATTTTTTCTTCGTTAATATTGGTTGCCAATAAGCAAATAAAACCAGACCCAAAAGAGTGACAAAAGGCACGCCCCACTCCCAATACAGCTGCCAGCCAAAAAGCAAAGAAAGTAAAACAATTGTTGCCAAAGGAGCAAGACCGATACAGAATAAAAATTGGCGTGTTGTTGTTGCTTGATGCGTCATTTGTGATGACGATGGGATCTTTTTCTTAAAATTCACAAAGAGTAAAAGCAATAAAAACCCTGGCAAAATACCCAAGAAAATTCTCCAAAGAAAGTCTAGTGGATAATATAGGTGTTTCATCCAAACAGCGGTATTCGTAATATTTTGGCGTACTAACAAATAACGAAGAGTGACAAAATCATGATCAATTAGCCAAGCTAGGTTTGGGAAACAAATCAATAAAAATAAAAAAACACCCCCATACCAAGGCCAATTAGAGTTTTTGTTTTGTTGTCGTTTAAAACATGTGAAACAAAAATCTTTAAAAATCAATGCATTACCCTTAAGGCTTTGTCTTTTTTTATGTCTACCAGTTTGTGCATTCCATTTTTCCAGAAAAAAGTAAAGTAATAGCCAAGGCAAAATAATAAGTGCGGAATATTTACTCATCACTGCCAAGCCTAAGCCCCCCCCTGCTAAAAGACTATAAACGTTTCCTTTATTTTTTAGGGCCATAAAAAAGGCATACATGGCAAAAGTTAAGAAGCCGATTAAAGCAAAGTTGTCATTATTGGTTTGGACAGCTGTGGAAAAAAAGGTACATCCTTCCAAAATTAAAACTGCAATTAAGGCGTAAGCTGGGCGAAAAAGCTGCTTGCCTAATTGCCAAATTGACCAAAAGCCTAAAGCAACCAATAGTTGTTGGAGGAAATAATAACCAAGAAAACTTTTACCTAAAGCAATGTCGATACCTAGGCGAGTGAGCCAGCCAATTACCCAAGGATTTTTATCATAGCCCCAATCCAATTGCTGAGCCCAGTTTACGGCTTCAATAATATCGTAGGAGGGAGTGTAGCGGGCTAATTCGGGTAAAATGCTCCAAAGCAAAACATGAACAATGACGAAGCTCCAAAAAATTTTTGTTGCTAGTGTTTCTTTTAATGCGTTGGAAGTGTTTGGAGTAGTTTTCATTATTACAATAATTGTGGATTAACGAATTACCTGGTGAAAAATATTTGCGACAGAATCAAAAGTATAGTTAATTAGCTTTAATGGTTTTTTCCTTCACGGTTAAGGGATAAAAAGATATTTTTTATTTACAATAGCATGGTCGATAAGGAAAACTCAAAATTTTAAATATCAAAAATAACGTGTTGATTTATATAGTAATCATATTTGCATAGCTGTAGTATGTAATAAGGGCGTTTTTACTTTTTAGTAATTTCAAAACAGTTTAAATTATAGTATATTAAAATTTTCAGGTTGCAAAAAAATTGGCAAATAGATTTTATGGGCGGAAGCGATAAAAAAATACAAAATGTATATTTAATAGGCCCAATGGGTGCTGGCAAAACTAGCATTGGTCGACAGTTGGCGCGCAAATTGGGGCTGGAATTTTATGATTCTGATCATGTTGTAGAGGAAAGAACAGGGGCGAGTATTCCCTGGATTTATGATATAGAGGGAGAGGAAGGATTTTTGCAACGTGAAATTAAGGTAATAGAAGAGTTGACTAAATTACAAGGGGTTCTTTTGGCGACAGGAGGTGGCACTGTGATTTCTCCTGAAAATCGCAAGGCTTTGCGGGCTAATGGATTTATTGTTTATTTAAAAACCTCGTTGGATGATCAAATGGAGAGGGTTAAACGCAGTAAAAAGCGACCTTTAATTGTTGGAGCGGGACGTCGCGCTGTTTTAAAGAATTTACGCGTTGAAAGAGAGCCTTTTTACGAGAAACTTGCAGATATTTCCTATAACACAGATGGTAGACCATTAAGTGTTGTGGTGGATGAGATATTAAAAGGTTTGCAGAAAAAAGGGATATTGCAAAAAAAAGAGAAATGACAGTTTTATGGAGAGAAAAAGCCATTATTGGAAAGGTTATGATCTATATTTGCAGGTCCATATTAATCCAAGTGCCAAGCAAAACAAGATTGTTGGTTGGCATGGTGCAAAATTAAAAATACAGATATCAGCCCCACCAATTGATGGAAAGGCAAATGATCAATTGAATAAAGTGCTTGCACAATATTTTGCCGTTCCCAAAAAACATGTCGTCATTGTAAAAGGAGAGCAGGGGCAAGATAAATTGGTCTGTATTTCCAATCCAAAGCGGAATCTTGATGAGTTTTCGCGGTAAACATGCTCTTAAGTTTTGATATTTTAGGCTTTTTTGTTGCGATCTTGCCGCTTTCTAAGAATTTTTCTGGACAAAAAGACGATTTTTGGTCAGAATTATCGGTATAAAATTTAATACTATGCTACTTGTTAATGGTTTTTCGGCTCGGTCGAATCAATCATAGTGTATCAATTTATCTCAAAATTAATTAAGGAGCTTTATGGATATTCGTACTATTAAAAAACTCATAGAACTCGTCAAAGAAACAGGCATTACAAAGCTTGAAGTAAAAGGGGAAAAGGAAAGCGTATTGATTTCCAACGGTGTTGAGGGAGCTCATTTAGCTCAACCCGTTTCTTTGGGTGCTTTCCAGGAAGGAAGAGCACAAACTTTACCTGCAATGTTTTCGCCCACGCAGGAACAAAACACGCAGGTTGCTGCGCAATCGCCGCAAGGTGGCGAAATTTCGGCGCAACATACAATCAAGTCTCCAATGGTTGGAACAGTTTATCTTTCCGCGTCTCCCGGCGCTAAAGTGTTTGCTGATATTGGTCAACATGTGAAAGAGGGTGATGTTGTTTGCTTGATTGAAGCAATGAAAATGTTTAACCGTATTGAAGCAGACAAGGAAGGAACGATAAAAGCAATTCTTGTTAAAAATGGACAACCTGTGGAGTACAACCAGCAATTATTCATAATTGAGTAAGGGCGGAGTAAAAAAATGCTGAAAAAAGTTCTTATTGCAAATCGTGGCGAAATAGCTTTACGAATCTTACGTGCGTGTCATGAATTAGGTATTAAAACCGTTGCAATTTATTCTGATGCTGATCGTGAGGCTATGCATGTTCATCTTGCTGATGAGGCGGTTTGTATAGGTCCAGCTAGTCCTATGCATAGTTATTTGAATATTCCGGCAGTTATTAGTGCCGCTGAAATTACTGGCGCAGATGCTATTCATCCAGGGTATGGTTTTTTAGCTGAAAACGCTGACTTTGTTGAACAGGTTGAAAATAGCGGTTTTATTTTTGTCGGTCCTGATGCTCAGACCGTAAGGACTATGGGAGATAAAATTTCTGCAATTAAAACGATGAAAAACGCGGGCATTCCTTGCGTGCCTGGGTCGGATGGTCCTTTAGGCAAAAATGATCAGGAAAATAGTGCTTTGGCGAAAAAAATTGGTTATCCGGTTATTATCAAGGCTTCGGGTGGAGGCGGCGGGCGAGGTATGCGCGTTGTTACCAAGGAAGATGATTTGGCGAGTGCTCTTTCCATGACACGCGCTGAAGCCAGTGCGGCTTTTGGCAATCCTGTTATATACATGGAAAAGTTTTTAGTGAATCCGCGACATATTGAAATACAAGTTCTTGGGGATGGGCATGGGCATGCTGTCTATCTTGGGGAGCGTGACTGTTCTATGCAACGGCGACATCAGAAAGTTTTAGAAGAATCTCCAGCGCCAGGTATTAGCAAAAAGCAACGTCAACAAATTGGTCTTTTATGTGTTAAGGCTTGTCAAAAGTTACACTATCGTGGAGCGGGAACATTTGAGTTTTTGTATGAAAATGGCAAGTTCTACTTTATCGAGATGAATACACGTGTTCAGGTTGAGCATACAATTAGTGAGATGGTAACCGGGATCGATATAGTTAAGGAGCAGCTGTTAATCGCAGCTCAAGAAAAATGGTTATTAAAACAGGATGATATTAAAATAAAAGGGCATGCTATTGAATGTCGTATTAATGCTGAAGATCCAAACACGTTTACTCCTTCTCCAGGCAAGATTACAACTTATCATGCTCCTGGTGGGCCTGGAATTCGAGTTGATTCGCATATTTACCAAGGATATGTTGTTCCTCATTATTATGATTCCATGATCGGAAAAATTATTAGTTACGGGGAAACCAGAGAAATTGCCATTTTAAAGATGCGAAATGCTTTGAAGGAAATTGTTGTTGAGGGCATCAAGACTAATATACCATTACAACAAAGAATTTTAGCGGACCCTGGTTTTGTTGCTGGCGGAACTAATATTCATTATTTGGAAGAGTTTATGAAAAACTTCGTTGAATAAAAGGGTTTTTGGGTTTGAGTAAATATTGACGTGATGCTCACTTTTCATAATTCATGGATTTTGTGTTGTTCGAAACGCAAACTTGATTTTCAATAAATGCGTAAATAAAATTCCATTTTAAATCAGTGACTGAAGTTTGATGGCGCGAAAAATTGAGAAAGAGAGATTAATTTTCAATAGATCTCATTTCTTGAGCAATTAATTTTTGCTTCTTCCATAAAAAAGGCAGACTGCTAACAAGAGTTAATCCTCCAATCAATATCGATTCATAACGCCAAACGCTTCCTATATTAATATTGTGAGGTGGAATAAAGCCAATGATGAAGGTCAGACCAGCACCAATCATACCCAACCCACCAACCATGACTACTCCTATTTTTCCGCCAGGAATTTTAAAAGGGCGATGTAAGTTTGGTTCTTTAAAGCGCAAATAGATAGCTGAGAAAAACATTAAAATATACATTAGCATGTATAGTTGCGCCGCTAATGATGTGAGCAACCAATAGGAGCCGCTTGCACTAGGCATAATCCAAAAAATCAGCACTATGATGGTAACGATGATGGCTTGGTAAATTAGTAAGGTACTTGGTGCGCCACGGGAATTTTGTTTACGGCAATGTGCGGGTAAATGTCCATCGCTGGCAGCAATTAAAAGTCCTCTGGTTGGGGCAATGATCCAGCTACTTAGGCTGCCGATACTACCGACAACTAAAGCTAAAGCAACAAATGGCATGAGCCAGTGTAGGTGATAAGTGCTAAAAAAAACATCAAAAGCCTGCATTACGCCATAAAGTAAATTAATTTTTTGTGCGGGCAAAACAAGAGCGATTGCCATTGAGCCACAAATCAAGGTTATTAACAAAATAATGGTGGAGGTAAGTAAAGCGCGTGGAAAATTGCGATGAGGATGGCGGACTTCGTGAGCATGAACGGTTGTTATTTCCATGCCACAATAGGACAACATGATGCCAGTTAATGCTACCCATATTTGGGGGTTTTCTAAATTCGGTTTAAACGTTTGCAGATTTAAAGCTAGTTGTAATTGTATGTGCTGACCAACTAATATTCTGTTTATACCTAGAATGATAATTATTAGCATTGGGATGAGTAGCCCAAAAATAGTACAAAAATTACCTATGCGAATGGAAGAACGCATACCGTAAAGATTGATAATGGTAACAAACCAGAAAGCTGTGATGATAATTGAAATTAGAAACAATTTATTATTAGCCAAGCTGGGTGATATTAAGTAACCAACTGAACCGGCAATAAAAGAGAGGACGGTTGGAAACCAAATAACATTTTCCATCCATTGAAACCACACTGCTAAAAAACCGATTTTTTTCCCAAAAGCATGTTTTACCCAAATATAAATTCCACCACATTCTGGCCAGGTTGATGCCAACTCAGAGGCTATTAAGGCGCTGGGTAATAAAAAAAGTAATGCGCCAAGAAGAAAGAAAAAGACCAAGGAGCTGCCAAATAGAGCCGCTGTGGGCAGATTACGAATGCTATCTACAGCGCCAATGGTAATCATGATTAAGCTAAACAAGCCGAAAACTTGCAGAGGAGAGCTAGAGCTATTTTTGGACATATTAAACGTCGAGCTTTTTTTCCGATAAAATGATGGGGACTACTTTGAGGCGATTTTTCCTGCGAACAGCTTGTTTGTCTGCAGTAAATCCCAATACTTCCATTCCGTACTCTTCAGCTGTTTTCCATGCAGCCCATTGCATGACGGGTGAGCCAGCGACAATCTTAATTCCCGGCCAGCCTTTTTGTAGGCAAAGTTCTACCATTTCTTGGGCGGTATCATGTGCTTGTTTGATAATAGTTCCCTTTCCTTCGGGTTTTAGTGTTTCGCTTCCTTCACCCCCTTCCTCATCTTTATTGTCATCTAAGCCATTGATTAAAGATAATAAAGAATGATAGTCGGCGCTTGAATAAAGATTATTGGGAGAGGAGCTTATGGCGTCGCCGTAGTCATGGATAACCCAGCCATTTTTAGCTTTAATAAATTGTGGAACGACTTCATCAAGAAATAAGGCGTTAGTATTCACTATTTGCAAAAAAGGATATAAATTTAAAAGGTAGGATATGATTTCGTCGTTAACAGCGCTAAAAATATTGGAAGGAGGCAGTTCAATGCCTTGTGTACGATTTTCCCAAAGGTTTTTTAAAAAAAAATCCAAGGTACTTACCTTGTTGGCTTCATTTTGTTGTAGATTAGTCATGCTTTGAAATTTTTAGGTGGTTAAGTTTATTAATTTGGATTGCCAGATAAAACCCAGTAATTAAATTATGATTCCATTTGTTGAATGGATAACTACTTATTATAAAAGAATATTTAATAAAAATATACTGAAGTGTGGTGATTTTAGTTATAATCAAAATTTATAAATGCAAAACATATAAATTTCTTATGCAATATATTCGTATTCGCGGCGCACGTACGCACAATTTAAAAAACATTGACCTTGATTTGCCTCGCGACAAGTTAGTTGTTATTACGGGTTTGTCCGGATCAGGTAAGTCCTCGCTTGCTTTTGACACTCTGTATGCGGAAGGGCAAAGGCGCTATGTGGAATCATTATCTGCTTATGCACGGCAGTTTTTAGCGATCATGGAAAAGCCTGATGTTGACTTAATTGAGGGTTTATCTCCGGCAATTTCTATCGAACAAAAATCAACTTCCCACAATCCACGTTCAACTGTTGGTACAGTCACGGAAATTTACGATTATTTACGGCTTTTGTTTGCGCGTGCAGGTCAACCGGTTTGTCCAAAGCATAACATTTCCTTAGAGGCGCAAACTGTTAGTCAGATGGTGGATATGGTTTTAGCTTTAGACGAAGGCACAAAAGTTATGTTGTTGGCTCCGGTGGTACGCGAGCGTAAAGGTGAACATCGTGAGCTTTTGGTAGATTTGATTAAACAAGGCTTTATCCGCGCCCGCATTGACGGCAAGATTGTTGAATTGGATCAAGCGCCTAAGCTAAGTTTAAACCATAAACACACTATTGAAGTTATTGTAGATCGCATTAAAGTGAGGATGGATTTGCGGCAACGTTTGGCCGAGTCTTTTGAAACCGCTTTACGTTTGGCAGATGGTCTGGCTGGAATAGCAGTGCTTGATGATGCTAAACTAGGAGATAAAATTTTTTCTGCTAAATTTGCTTGCCCTGAGTGTGGGTATAGTTTAACCGCGTTAGAGCCACGACTTTTTTCCTTTAATAATCCGGTTGGAGCTTGTGCGGCATGTGATGGATTGGGTGTGCAACAACTTTTTGATCCGAATAAAGTAGTAATTAATCCGGAATTTAATTTGAGTAGCGGTGCTATTCGTGGTTGGGATTGCAATAATCCTTATTATTTTTCTATGCTGACTTCTTTGGCAAAGCATTACGATATTGATTTGAATAAACCTTTTTGTAAATTGCCAAAACACAAACAGGATTTGGTTCTTTATGGCAGCGGGGATGAGGAAATTACTTTTCATTATGTTCTAGGCAATAACAAAAAAGTAGTGCGTAAAATTCATCCTTTTGAAGGGGTTATTCCTAACATGACGCGTCGCTATCGTGAAACTGAATCAGAAGCGGTACGTGAAGAATTAGCTAAATATTTAAGCGCCAGTCCCTGTCCCGAATGTAAGGGGACGAGACTACGATTAGAAGCACGTTATGTTCTTGTCGGGGATAAAAATTTACCAGAAATTGCACACTTAACTATTACGGATGCATTGGATTTTTTTAAAAACTTACACTTGTCAGGCTCGAGAGGCGCAATTGCCAGTAAAATTTTAAAAGAAGTTTGCGATCGCTTAAGTTTTTTAGTTAATGTGGGCTTGGAATATCTAAGTTTAGATCGCAGTGCGGAGACTTTGTCAGGTGGTGAGGCGCAACGGATTCGTCTAGCCAGCCAAATTGGTTCAGGATTGGTTGGGGTTATGTATATTTTGGATGAGCCTACTATTGGGTTGCATCAGCGCGACAACCAAAGATTATTGAAAACCTTGACTTATTTAAGAGATTTAGGGAATACAGTCATCGTTGTTGAACATGATGAAGAAGCGATTCTTAGTGCCGATTATGTTGTCGACATTGGTCCTGGAGCTGGGGTTCATGGTGGGCAGGTGATTTTTCAAGGTACTCCAAAAGAATTAGTAAAAAGTCAGGCTTCTTTAACAGGGCAATACTTGTCGGGAGCAAAACAAATTAGCGTTCCGAAGGCTCGTGTTTCCTACAATGCAAAACGTGTGATTAGCTTGTGTGAAGCAAAGCAGAATAATTTAAAAGGGGTTGATGTCAAAATCCCCATCGGGTTATTTACTTGTGTTACCGGGGTTTCAGGTTCTGGCAAATCAAGTCTAATTAACGATGTTCTGTATCCTCTTGCGACGCGTGCTATTAATGGTTCTGGTTCCTTTGGTCAACCAAAGAATTTTCGTAGCGTTGATGGGTTAGAGTTTTTCGACAAGGTTATCGATATTGATCAAAGCCCAATTGGACGTACGCCACGTTCAAATCCAGCTACTTACACTGGATTGTTTACAGGTATTCGTGAATTATTTGCAGGTACACAAGAGGCACGTTCTCGTGGCTATCAAATTGGTCGTTTTAGTTTTAATGTTAAAGGCGGGCGCTGTGAGGCGTGTCAGGGTGATGGACTCATCAAAGTAGAGATGCATTTTTTGCCGGATGTTTATGTTGTTTGTGATGTTTGTCAGGGGCGTCGCTATAATCGCGAGACGTTGGAAGTGCGTTATAAAGGGAAAAATATTCGCGAAGTTTTAGAAATGACCGTTGAGGAAGCGCGAGATTTTTTTGCACCAATACCAAGTATTGCACACAAATTACAAACTCTTCTTGAGGTTGGTTTATCTTATATTCGCCTCGGACAAAGTGCGACAACTCTGTCTGGTGGTGAAGCACAGCGTATCAAATTGGCAAAAGAGCTGTCGCGTCGTGATACAGGTCAAACCTTATATATTTTAGATGAACCAACGACAGGCTTGCATTTTCACGATATCAAACAACTTTTAGGAGTATTGCAACAATTGCGTGATAGAGGTAATACTATTGTTGTGATTGAACATAATTTAGATGTTATAAAAACAGCCGACTGGATTATTGACTTAGGGCCTGAGGGCGGTGATCGTGGCGGTCGCATCATAGCTTATGGGACCCCAGAGACAGTTGCCAAGAATAAAAATTCTTATACGGGGCAATTTTTGCATAAACTTATGCAACATATTTAATGTACAAGGTATAGTAGCCGCAGGCTTTAGCCTGCGCAACAGCTTGCGACTACGGTATTGATCTGATTTTGAAAGAGTGATTAACTTTGCGAGTTATCTTTGCTTTATAGTGAGGTAACTATATTTTCCAAATTTAACTATTAACTCGTGAAGGAGATTATCTTATATGTTTAAATTATGTAATATTTTAATTTTAGGTGCAACTTTGGGGTTGACTGCAATGGCTTATGCTGATGAAAGTCAGTCTCCAGTTGTCAATCATGCAGTGACGGCGGTGGCAAAAGACACCAAGGTTGCTAATGCAGACAAAAAAACAGAAAAGAAAGCAAAAAAAGCTAAAAAGGCGGTTATAAAAGCCCAATTGGATATGGAGGCCTTCAATAGCGCAACGGATGGTGATATTGAAAAAGCGGTTGGTAAAAAAGCCGCTGCTCGTATTGCAGCAGCGAAAACCAGGCTTGGCGGTAAATTTGCTGATACCGATCAACTTGGCAAAGAAGCTAAGATTGGGAAAAGACAAATGCAAAAATTAGCTAAAGCTTTCCCGAAGGCTGCGGAAATTTAAGACGCTGTAGCCGCAAGCTTTAGCTTGCGTACTAAACATTACTCATATATTATTTTTGTTTCGATTTTGTTACGCAGGCTAAAGCCAAGCGGCTACGGAAAACTTCATATGTTAAACTCTTTCCCTCTTTTTATCGGTCTTCGTTATATTCGAGCTAAACGGCGTAATCATTTTATTTCCTTTATTTCTTTAGCTTCCATGTTAGGAATTGCTCTTGGTGTGATGGTTTTGATTACGGTTTTATCGGTGATGAATGGTTTTGACGACCAGATTAAAAACCGTATTTTTACCGTGGTTCCACAAGTGACTGTCAGTAATCCTTATGGAATGTCTGATTGGGGCTCGTTACAGACACGTATCGCTAAAGAAGCGCACGTAGTTGCAACAGCTCCTTTTGTTGCCGGACAAGGTATGTTAAGTAGTGCTGGGGTTGCTTCAGGTATTTATTTTACTGGTATTGAACCGCGCGAAGAAAAGCGCACTTCCGCAATAACGCAGAAAATGTTAGCTGGTTCTTTAGAAGCATTGAGAAAACACTCTTTCGGTATTGTTTTAGGTGTTGATTTAGCTAATCAACTTGGTGTTGTGCTTGGTGATAAAGTGACTTTGATTATTCCTCAGGCAAGCATTACTCCAGTGGGAGTTTTGCCGCGCTTTAAACGTTGTACGGTGGTTGGTATTTTTCAAGTGGGTGGTGGTTTTCCCTTTGATGCTAGTTTAGCTTTTTTAAATTTAACTGACGCGCAACAACTATTGCAAATGGGGGATAAAATTAGCGGGGTGCATGTTAAGGTTGCTGATTTATATGATGCTCCAACGCTGAGCGAAAAACTTAAAAAAGCTCTATCGGGTAATTTTCAGGTAAGCGATTGGACTCAGGAATATGGACCTTTGTTTAAGGCGATTCAAATGGAAAAGACGATGATTTTTGTTATTTTACTTTTTATTATTGCTGTGGCTGCCTTTAACCTGGTTTCAACTTTGGTGATGGTGGTAACTGACAAACAATCAGATATTGCGATTTTGCGAACTTTGGGTGCAACCCCAAGAACCATTATGAATATTTTTATGGTACAAGGCGCAGTGGTTGGTTTGGTTGGCACATTAATTGGTGTTATTGGCGGAATTTTATTAGCCTTAAATGCGCCACAAATGGTTGCATTGATCGAGCACGTGTTTCATGTGAATTTTATTTCTTCTTCGATTTATTTTATTGATTATTTACCCTCACAATTAGAATGGTCTGATGTGATAAATATTGGTGGGGCGGCATTGTTGATGAGTTTATTGGCAACAATTTATCCAGCCTGGCGGGCATCTAAAACGAATCCTGTTGAGGCATTGCGGTATGAGTAGGGTAAGAAAGTTTAAATGTTGAATGTTGAATTTTAAATTAATGAGTCACTTCGTGACGATTTTTAAGGCTTTGTCGAATAATTAAAAAAACCATGAATAACGTAGCCGCAGGCTTTAGCCTGCTATATATTATGTGCAATAATTGTATTTTATGCAGACTAAAGTCTGCGGCTACAAAATCGTTATTAAGACTAATTATTCAACAACGCCAACTTTTAAGATATGTAAGTAAAATTGCATTATAAATCAATCTGTTATTTTTATATGAGTAATTTTTCACAACAAAAACCAGTTTCCCCATACGTTCTTGAATGCATTGGTTTACAAAAAACTTATGCCGATGGTGAGTTGTACGTTAAGGTTTTAGCCAACGTTGATTTACAATTGGCTAGAGGTGATATGTTAGCGATTGTCGGTCCTTCTGGGTCTGGTAAAAGTACGTTGTTGCATTTGTTGGGTGGGCTTGACCAGCCTTCCGCTGGAAGTGTGCGCGTTTGTGGTGTTGACATCAATACGCTTTCAGAAACGCAAAAAAGTGCGTTACGCAATTACCATTTAGGCTTTGTTTACCAATTTCATCATCTTTTGCCAGAATTCAATGCTTTGGAAAATGTAGCAATTCCGTTACTTTTGCGTGGTATTGATCCTAAAGTAGCTAGTGATGCTGCTGGTGCTTTACTAGAACAAGTTGGACTTGCGGCGCGTGTGAAACATCGGATTGGCGAATTATCGGGTGGAGAAAGGCAGAGGGTGGCTATTGCACGTGCTTTGGTTACTTACCCAGACTGTGTTTTAGCCGATGAACCGACTGGTAATTTAGATCACAAAACAGCTATGCAAATTTATGATTTAATTTGTCGTTTGAACCAGGAATTAAAAGTTTCTTTTGTGATAGTTACCCACGATCTTGCTTGGGCGGCGCGAATGCAGCGGACGTTAAGATTGGAAGATGGCGGTTTAATGGTTTGAAATAAGTAATGGCTGGGGATTTTTTGGATTCCTAAAGTAGTGCATTGATTTTAAAAGCAATTTTATTTACATATCCTTAGATGATGAAAAAAATTCAACTCAAAATTCTTGATTTACGTATTGGTACAGAGTTTCCGTTGCCACAATACGCCACTGCTGGTTCGGCTGGTTTGGACTTGTGTGCTTGTGTAGATATTAAAACACCGATTGCTCCCGGTGAAACGATTCTTATTCCGACTGGAATTTCTATTTATATTGCTGATACTAATTTGGCGGCAATTATTTTGCCGCGCTCCGGTCTCGGACATAAAAAAGGCATAGTTTTAGGCAATTTAGTTGGTCTTATCGATTCTGATTACCAGGGACCACTTATGGTTTCTTGTTGGAATCGTAGCGCACAACCATTTGAAATTTCACCAGGTGATCGTATTGCGCAGCTTATTTTTGTACCCGTTGTTCAAGCTGAATTCGATATAGTAAAGGATTTTTTAGTTACTGATCGCGGGGATGGTGGGTTTGGCAGTACGGGAATTTAAGAAATTTTGAATGTTAAATTATAAATTAATGCATTGCTAATTTAAGATTCAAAATTTCAGCTTTGGGAGACTTTATATGCAAGAACAATATAATCTAGTAACAACCGATATGCCTCAATCAATTTTCCGCGCTTATGATATTCGCGGTATTGTTGATGAAACTTTGACAACTGATACAACTTATACAATTGGTATTGCAATTGGATCAGAAGCACAAAAGCGCGGTTCTAAATCAGTTATTATCGGGCGTGATGGGCGTTTATCAGGACCAAAATTACTTGCTGCGTTATCTTCTGGAATTAGGGCTAGCGGTTGTGATGTTATTAATATCGGCGAAGCCCCAACACCTGTTTTATATTACGCCACTAATGTTTTGGATAGTAATTCTGGCGTGGTAATTACCGGTAGCCATAATCCACCGGATTACAATGGTATAAAAATGGTGCTTGCTGGCGAAACCTTGTCTGGCGAAGCTATACAAAAACTTTATCAGCGCACTGTAACAAAGGATTTTTCAACAGGTCAAGGCGAAGAAACGATTTATCCTAATATCATTGATGAATATATTGAACGGGTTATTGGTGATGTTAAATTAGCTAAACCGCTTAAGGTTGTTATTGATTGCGGTAATGGAGTTGGGGGCAAAGTTGCGCCGATACTTTTTAGCCGGTTAGGTTGTGAAGTGATTCCTTTATTTTGTGAAGTTGATGGAACTTTCCCCAATCATCATCCCGACCCCTCGGTAATAAAAAATTTGCAGGATTTAATTGGAGCGGTTGATGAAAAAAAAGCCGATATTGGTTTGGCTTTTGACGGAGACGCCGACCGACTTGGTATTGTTACTAATCATGGCAAAATAATTTTACCGGATCGTTTGCTAATGTACCTTGCTTTGGATCTTCTTACACGCCATGCCGGAGCAATTATTGCTTATGATGTGAAGTGTACCAGCCATCTTGCTACAGAAATTACTAAACATGGTGGCGAACCGCTTATGACCAGCACAGGGCATTCTTTAGTTAAGGCGAAAATGAAGGAAGTTGGTGCATTACTTGCTGGTGAATTCAGTGGTCATACTTTCATTAAAGAACGCTGGTATGGTTTTGATGATGGTATTTATACGGCAGCGCGTGTGTTGGAGTTAGTTTCACAAGATAGTCGTTCTGCAGATGCTATTTTTGCCGCTTTGCCGGATAGTATTAATACTCCAGAATTAAAAATTGCTGTTACTGAAGAAAATAAATTCATTTTGATGGATAAAATCGTCAAAAACATGAAAATCGAACAAGCGCAAATCATTACCATCGATGGCTTACGTGCCGATTTTGTCGACGGATTTGGTTTAATTAGAGCCTCCAATACCACGCCATATCTTATTATGCGTTTTGAGGCTGAGAATGATGCGGCTCTCAAAAGAATTCAAGATACTTTTAGAGAAAAGCTTTTGGCAATTGATGCGACGTTGCAGTTGCCGTTTTAGTTACATACTACGGTTTTGTCGTAAATATTGTTAAAAACCAAATTCAGACTTCTGTAGGATATAATTATCCCGCTACTGCATAAAATCATTCCTAAACGGGCATATTGGAACCGCAATATTGTTGCAGTTCTGTCCCAAAGTTACAAAAGTCAACTTTCTGTCCTAAGTAATCCATTGATTTTACCGAGTTTAATTTTAACAGCTCTCCCATAAATGATGATTTTGCGGTAGAACCAAAACATTTGCTTTGCTTTAGTTATAAGTATACTATGTGGGTATATACCCATTGAGATAAAATAATATTTACAATCATGGCTCCTTTTAAAAGAAAATTACGTTTTTGTCGCTGTTTTGATGGGGCAAGTTATTTTAAACCAAGGGGCATCTCTTTGACCGATTTGCAAGTTAATGATTTGGCGCTTGATGAACTTGAAGCAGTTCATTTATGCGATTTTGAAGAATTAGAGCAAGAAGTAGCGGCAAAAAAAATGGAAATTTCAACGAGTACATTGCAACGGCTACTTTATTCAGGAAGGAAAAAAATGATTGATGCGCTCTATAACTCAAAAGCTTTGAAAATTTCAAAGCACGAGGATATTGCTGAATACATTGAGAAAAATACGCGTAAAAATAATACCAAACGTCGATGTGGAAGGAAATGTGGCGATAAAAACGGCATTATTTCTAATAATTAACAAAGATATTTAATAAAGGTGTGTTATGAAAGTATGTATAACTTCTACCGGGAATACTCTTGCATCACAAATAGATCCAAGATTTGGAAGATGCCAATATTTTATTGTTTGGGATGATGCAAACGATACTTTTGAAGCGATTGCTAATCCTAATATTGACGCAGGTTCAGGTGCTGGTATTCAGTCGGCCCAGTTAGTTATTACTAAGAAACCATCTATGCTGATTACTGGTGAGGTTGGACCGAAGGCAGAAAAAGTTTTGCGGGCAGCAAAGTTGCATATTATTACAGGTGAAAGCGGGAGCATAAAAGAAATTGTAGAAAAATATAAGGACAACAACATAAAAAATACTGCAGCTAGTTCGCAAAACATAATCGATCAGGAAACAAACATTGAGCCTAATAATAAAGATGGTGTTCAGAAAAAGTTTGGATTGGGATGCGGTATAGGGAGGAGCATGGGGAAGGGAAGGGGAAGAGGTTTTGGACATGGATAGGGTGGTTTTTGTATTTATCCAAAGTGTGGGGCAAAGCAGCCGCCCCAGCGAGGCTTCCTTGTCAATCTTTAATTGTCCCAGATGTTCTTCGTCTATGGTGAGAGAATAAGTTTTATGATTATTGCGATTGCAAGTGGCAAAGGCGGCACCGGTAAAACTACCGTAGCGGTAAGTTTAGCTATGTCTGTTGGAAAAAATATCAAACTTTTGGATTGTGATGTAGAAGAGCCAAATGCTCATATATTTATAAAACCTAAAATAAATAAAATAGAAACCGTTTTCATTAAAGTGCCGCAAGTTAATTCTGAAAAATGTGACTTTTGCGGTCAATGTTCAGGTGTATGTGCTTTTAATGCAATAGCCGTAACTCCTTGGGCAGTGAATGTTTTTTCAGAACTTTGTCATGGTTGTGGTGCATGTAAGTATTTTTGTCCAAATAAAGCTATTTTAGAAATAGATACGCCTATTGGTTTAATTGAATTTGGTAAAAAAAATGAAATAGATTTTATTCAGGGAAGATTGAATGTTGGTCAAGCAATGCCCACTCCAATTGTAAAAGCTGTTAAAAAACAGATTATCTATAATGAGCATACAATTATTGATGTGCCTCCAGGAACTAGCTGCGCTATGGTGCATTCTGTAATTAATTCTACTTATTGCATTTTAGTAACGGAACCAACACCATTTGGCTTAAACGATTTAAAACTTGCTGTTGAGGTTTTGGTAAAATTAAAAATACCGTTTGGTATAATTATTAACCGCTGTGATATAGGTAATAATGAAGTCGAAAAATATTGTCAACAAAGAAATATAAAAATTTTAATGCAAATTCCTTTTAGTCGTAAAATTGCCGAAGGGTATTCATTAGGGGAACCATTGATTGAAATTTTACCCGAGTACAAAGAAGCATTTCAAAAGCTATTTATAATGATAGAGAGCAATTATGGCTAAACAGGTAGTGATAATTAGTGGTAAAGGTGGTACTGGTAAAACAGTTATTAGTGCAGCATTTTGTGCTATTGCGAAAAATAAAGTTATTGTTGATGCAGATGTTGATGCTGCTGATTTATTTTTGTTATTAAATCCAGTAACCCAAGAAACCCATAGGTTTAGTGGTGGTTATAAGGCAATTATTAATGGAAATTTTTGTACTCAGTGCGGAGCTTGTTACAATCATTGCCATTTTGAAGCTATAAACAAAAATTATATTATTGATGATATTTTATGTGAAGGTTGCGGTTTTTGCGCGAAAATTTGCCCCAATAATGCGATAAAAATGCAACCAGCAGATTCTGGTGAATGGTATATATCAGAAACCAAATATGGAACTTTTGTTCATGCTAAACTTGGTATTGCAGAAGAAAATTCTGGCAAGATGGTATCTTTAATTAAATATAAAGCTACAGAAATAGCCAACAAAAATAAATGTGAATGGATTATTATTGATGGTCCGCCTGGTATAGGTTGTTCAGTTATTGCCTGCTTATCAAATGCTGATATTGCATTAATTGTAACTGAGCCAACGTTATCTGGCTTAGAAGATGCTAAAAGAGTGGTTGAAGTAGCTAAACATTTTGGCGTACAGGTAAATTTAGTTATTAACAAATACGATTTAAATGAGAAAATGACAGGGATCATAGAGCAATATTGTGTTGCCCAGTGCATACCATTAATCGGAAAAATTAAATTTGATCGTGCTGTAGTAGATTCTGTAGTAAACGGAAAAAATATTATGGAATTATCATACATAAATGCTGAAGAAATAAAAAGGATGATCAATGAGGTTTGGGAAAATTTAACCAAAAATTTGCTTATAGAAGGATAGAAAATGAACACAAATTTTCTTGAACCAAAAAAACACTAGCGTGGGGAAAATAATATGCCAAATAATACCGAAATAATGACCAAAGAATTACCGCTGAATTTTGGTCCACTTAAAAATTCAAATGCAAATGCCAAAATTACTGGGCCATGCGGTGACACAATGGAGTTTTGGTTAAAAATTGATGGAAACAAGATACTACTAGTATCTTTTACTACAGATGGTTGTGAAAGTTCTATTATTTGTGGTAGTACAGCAGGATATATGCTTCAAAATAAAACTATAGATGATGCCAACGCTTTGACTGATAAACAGGTATTATTAGAAATTGGTTGTTTGCCAGAAGAATTTAAACATTGTGCGCTTTTGGCTGTGACAACAATTAAAAAAGCTATTGAATATTATAAGATAACTTATCAGGAAAGTTGCCCAAAAGATAATCAGTGTGACAATAACTGCGAAGCATGTGCAAACCATTCTTGTCATTCGTCGCATGAAGTTAACCATGATCAGTTCCACGAAAAGCCCGAAGCTAAACAGCAGCAAATTAAACATAAGATTGCTGTTTTGTCAGGGAAAGGTGGTGTGGGAAAGAGCACCGTTGCTGTTAATTTGGCTTTTGCTCTTGCATCAGCTGGTTACAATGTTGGATTATTGGATGCTGATATTCATGGTCCAAGTATTCCTACATTACTTAATTGGGATGGTATTGCTACTTCATCTGACCATGAGGGTATTATTCCTGTAGAAATCGGAAATCTTAAAGTGATTTCTGTAGGTTTTTTCTTAGAAAATCAGAATGATGCTTTAATTTGGCGCGGACCAATGAAAATTGGAGTCATCAACCAATTCCTAAACGAAGTCAACTGGGGTGAGCTTGATTTTTTAATTATAGATTTGCCACCAGGCACTGGTGATGAACCATTATCCATTGGGCAATCTTTTTCTAATCAAGATGGTGCAGTTATTGTTACTACACCACAAGAAGTGGCTGCGGCTGATGTACGTAAATCAATTACTTTTTGTCAAAAACTGGGGCTATCCATACTTGGTATAATTGAAAATATGAGTGGTTTCGTTTGCCCAAAATGTAATGAAATAACTCACATATTTGGTTCTGACGGTGGCACACAGTTAGCCACTGATTTTAATATTCCTTTGCTAGGTCAGATCCCTATTGATCCTACAATAGTATCTTCCTGTGATAATGGGTTACCTTATGTCAATACTTACAAGGGTAGTAAAACTGCAGATACAATCAATCAAATCGTAGATTCTATATTACAGCGGATAAATATTACTTCTGCTACTAATTAATCAAAATAAGGCATTGAGAATAAATAATCTAGCTTATTTTTTATAAGCTGCTATACTTGTGCAATGAAAGATTTACAACAAGAAAAAACCTTACAAGAAAAATATGAAATAATTTCCCCATATTTGG
>Ga0209319_1000827_pt1 | contig 32050 bp, 27 predicted proteins | sample RifGroE2_FD_184000 | JGI IMG/M metagenome (GOLD analysis project Ga0209319, IMG submission 184000) | Groundwater microbial communities from Rifle, Colorado - Groundwater E2 (SPAdes) (version 2) | ecosystem: Environmental > Aquatic > Deep subsurface > Groundwater | place: Rifle, Colorado, United...
GTTCGTTAACAAGAATATCAAAATTATCCTTAATTTGTAACATGTATTATATTATATTTTACATAACAAAAATAATTATTAGAATAAATAAAACATTCATTAAAATAATATTTAATGTTAAAAATTTGTGTTTACCCTTATTCGTTTTCCTTAACGCACTAATATTGTAAAAAAATTGAACCCATTTCATAATGACATTTTTTTATGAATATAAAAAATTGAATAATTTTAAGTTTATTTATTACAACTAATATTAAATTGATATTAACGACAAACATGTCTAAACCAATTTGTGATCTCGAAAGGCAACCTAATTCACAACAAATTATTACAACTGACCATTTTAAAAATTTAGAAGAAAATGCAATCAAACAACAAGATCATATGTTGAGTCAAATTGAAAATAATGTTAATAAACTTAAAGAAACAAGCCAATCATTTAATTCAACACTAAACGTTCAATCTATTTTGATTGATCAAATTGATACTAAAGTAAATAAATCGACTACAAATCTTGAAAAAACAAATAAAAAAATAACAAAAATAGAAAATAAAAAAAGAAGCCCTTGTATGTGTGCTATTATTATTCTTATGATTTTCATTTTGTTATTTTTAGTCGCAATTTTAGTTTCATTATTAGTAATTAAAAAATAAAATAATACGATATAAACATTAATTAAGTTTTTTGGAATTAATGAACATCAAAAATAATATTAAAGATATTTTATACAATAATCTTACGAAAATATTAGATCATAATTTACCTTTTTTTAAACATCCGATTTCATATTTTAGTAATCCGTTAAGTGGTGATTATGGTTGCTCAGTTTTTGAAGAAGATAAAGATATATTTGAATATGAGATAGAAAATTTTATTAGTTATTATTGGATATGTCAATATTTATTAAATCCATCTGCTTATCCATTGCCGAACGAATTTAATATTGAAGAATTTAGTAAAGCATTAGTTTATAATAAAATTTCTGAATATGTAAGCACAGATGATTGTAATAAAATTATGAGAAAATATAAACAATTTGATATTGCATATAGTATTAATAGTAATTCAAATGACTCAAAAATATTTTTACAAGATGATCAAAAATTTATTTATATTCATTGTTTTGGTTCGTAAATTAAATATATCTGCAATTTGCGAATTGAATTGGATCTAATAATATATTTAATAAATCATTAATGCTGATAACAGATTTAATTTTCATAAAATAGTAATTCAATGATGACATTTTTATAATAAAATTTTGATATTCTGAATAAGACATATCAATATAAAACCATGGTGTTATTGTTGTTTTTTTGTTCCATAATACATCATAATAAATTAGTTGATGTATAAATCCGACGTTAGGATTTGCTAATGGATTTATATTTCTGATATGCGAAATTGCTTTAATTAAATTGAATTCGCAATATTTAATTAAATAAGCTAAAATTAATGTAACAGATCTACTTATTCCACAAAAACAATGTATTACAATATTTTTTTTTTCTGATATCATATTATTAATTAATGTCAAAATATTAAGTTCTGAATTATTTAATGGATGACGTTGTTGATATTTAACAGATACTTGATTAATTGGTTCTGTTAAAATATCTGTTAAATTTTGATAAACATCATCGTGTAGACTTATTTGAATATTTGGTACAACACCTTGATATTTATTTTTATATTGACAAACATTAATAATTAAATCTATATTATTATCTATTATATTATTATCTGTAATTGCATTAATTGAAGCTAAATATAAATGATCAATAACCTTAACAAATAATTGCATAAATAAAAATAGTTATTTCAATCAACATTTTGATTAAACAAATTTCAATTTTTTATATTTTATGCTCAAACTTATTTGAGCATAAAATATAATATAATTGTTATAATGTAATGGTTTCAATTTTTTATTATGATAATTCGCAAACATGTTGACCAAACAAATAAACAAACCACTTATTTTTGATAACATACACACCCAGATATTGCAAAAAAATCATCAATTACTTTTTGACGTACAACATATGCTTCTGTTTTTTTGCTACCAAAATTATTGCGCATTTCAATGTTATATTTTTTATGATCACGATGATATTTTTTTTCATTAATATTTGTTTCCACAACACCAATAAGTTCAATGCCGCCAATAACAGCAAACTCACTAATCAATCCTTTGAGACGATCGTATAATTTTGTTTTTGTTGAGCATCGTGTACATCCGATTTTTAACATCATTTTGTTATGATTATATGCGCTCACAAACTTGACGATGTACATATAATATTTGCCGTTAGTTTGTGTAAATGATGCACATTCAGTTTTAAGAGCATTCATTGCATCATATGGATAAACATTATCTGGGTCCTTGCAATCTTTTTCTTCTTCATCGTCATCATTGTCTCGATAATTATAATCATCTTCGTCTTCTTCGTCTTCGTCTTCGTCTTCGTCATCTTCTTCATATTCATCTTCTTCATTTTCGTCGATTGAAGATTTATTAATAACAGCTTTGCTTTGTTCGAAGGTAACACCAATTTTTTTATTAATGATTCGCTGTGATTGTCGAAGTTGTGACATGGTTAAAATGGTGTTTGGCGTAATAAGTAGATATAACAATATTAGCGAACATATAATGGATTTATATTACAAATTTATTTTCAATTTTTTATTTAATCATCAATCATTCGCAACGCGAATGATTGATGATTAAATAAAAAAGTGTCATAATGAAATGGTTTCATGATAAGATCTAAAATATATTAAACATAATTAATTTGCTACTTTAAAGTAGCAAATTAATTATGTTTAATATATTTTAGATTTTCATTAGCTAGACATCGTTAACGATGTCCATGCAATTTTTTATGAAATTTCATTATGACAGTTGTGAAGTTATAGAAAATAAAATAATAGATGTTTTAATATTTTTTAACAAAATTTTTAAATATTTCTTTGTTTATATTATATTTACTACAACGTAAATTAGTTAAAGATATTAAATTTTTAATTCCTTTGACTGTAATCTTTTTATTAGTACATAAATCTAAATTAGTTAGATTAGTTAAATGCTCAATTCCTTTATCTGTTATATTATCATTCAAGCGTAATTTAATTAAATTTGTTAGATTTTTAATTCATGTATTAGTTATGTTCATATTCAAGCGTAATTCAGTTAAATTGATTAAACCTTTCATTCCTTCATCTGTTATATTTTTACAGTTTCCTATATTCAAATTAGTTAAGTTTGTTAAATGTTTAATTCCTTCATTTGTTACATTATCACATAAATATAAATCCAAATTGGTCAAATTAATTAAACCTTTAATTCCTTTGTCAGATATATTTGTATTATGAGTTATATTTAGGTGAGTTAGATTTATAAAATCTTTAATTCCTTCATCTGTTATATTATCACAACGATATAATTTTAAATCGGTTAAGTTAGTTAAATATTTAATTCCTTCATCTGTTATATTTAAGTTATGATATATGTTTAAATAAGTTAAATTGATCAAATATTTAATTCCTTCATTTGTTATCTTGTTATTTTTATTTAAATCTAGATAAGTTAAATTTGATAAATCTTTAATTCCTTCATCTGTTATATTTGTATTCCAACCTAAATGTAAAGTAGTTAATTTTGTTAAATGTTTAATTCCTTCATCTGTTATATTTGTATTCCAACCTAAATGTAAAGTAGTTAATTTTGTTAAATGTTTAATTCCTTCATCTGTTATATTTTTATTTTGGCATAAATATAAATCAGTTAAATTAGTTAGATGTTTAATTCCTTCATCTGTTATATTTGTGTTCTGACCTAAATATAAAATAGTCAAATTAGGTAAAAATTTAATTCCATCATCTGTTATTTTACTTTTGTAATAACCTGTATGCAAATTTGTTAAATTTATCAAATGTTTAATTCCTTCATCTATTATTTTATTATTCCAACATAAATGTAAATAAGTTAAATTTGTCAAATCTTTAATTCCTTCATCTGTTATTTTTTTATTGTTATTTAGATATAATTTTGTTAAATTTGTTAAATTTTTAATTTCTTCATTTGTAACATTTTTTATATTTTTTATTTTTGTTATTTGGTTTATATCATAAAATATTAAATCATTTTTGTAATTAACTTCATATTTTTTAAAAACTAGTTGTTGATACTTATCCAAATTCTCTTTAGATGTTTGTGATAATTTAAACAAAGTTATTAAATCACATTCATTATTTATTATTTGTTGTATCTCTATTGGAATTAGTTCCATAATTTGTATTCTTATTATATTTATAATCAATACAATATATGTTTCTTTCAATTTTTTATATTTCATGATTGTTTTATTTATTAAGTTTGCGTATACACAAACTTAATAAATAAAACAATTAGAACGAACTGGAAAGTTTCAATTTTTTATTTTTTAATTGAAATCACGTTATGTTTATTTATGTGTTATCATAAGTATACCAGTATTATGAGGTTGAACATCAAAACCACAAAATGTTCTAAAATATTCACTAATAAACATATAATGAGAAAAAACTAATATAACTTTTTGTGTCGCTTTTGTTGCATATTCATCAAAAATTTGACATCTTGATTTAACATGTATACTATCTTCCATTGGCGGATCTCTATTTTGTGTCCATAAAATATTAGAAAAATATGCGTACTCGGATTTATCGACATGAATTTTTTTTTTAATAATTTGAGCACAACGTTTTAAAAAATGATCAACATTTCTATATCCTGTATCAGATCTATAAGTTACTTGTTCAGTTATCGCAAAATTAGACACAATAGGAATAGGAGGTAATAAATTTAAAGTAGGTTTTGCTGTTAATAATGTGCGTTGCAGGGGAGATATTAAAGCTATTTCAATACCTTTTTTATAATCATAAAAAACATTTTCTGGATCATTTGTTTGGGTTAAAAATTTATTAAAATTAATTAATTTTTTTGATAAATATTTTGCTTGATCATATCCATTATCTGTTAATTCCGAATTATGTACTAATGGTAACAATAATGGACATTTATTTGTTATGGTTTCACCATGCCTGATAAAAATAATAATTTTTTTATCTTTGATATCATATTCATGAATATTTTCTATTTCATTATACATTAATTCATCAAACTTATATTCTTTGTGAGCATTATTCATTAAATACCAACTTTTATCCTCTAACACTAAAAATTTATTAACTGTTTTACCAAATTCGTCAATATGTAATAATCCTATTTTATTTGGTGCTAATTTTTTGTACATTAAATAACATTCTTGTGAATTATATATATTATATAAACAACCATGTTCGAATGATACAGCAAATCTAATTGTTTCAATAATTTGATTTGCCGTATCATATTTTTGTGCAGAACAAACAAAAATAGGTAATGATCCACCAAATTGGATATTATTTAAATATTTTTGTTGATATTTTAAATATTTATGTTTATTAGTTTCCATTATATTATATATATTATATACTATAAATAAAACAATAAATAAATTATACGATAACTTTTTCTGATTCGGTTTTAACTAAATTACTATTTGATTTTTTATTTTCCCAAGTTTTCCATAAAATGATACCTGTTGTGACAGTAAATACAGCAGGTATAACACTCCAAACAGGTGTTGATTCTGTACCTAATCCTGTAATCATAAAAATAAATGATACGATTGGTGTTTGAGCCGCTTGAATATAAATAGCAAAATTACCAGAGTCTTTATTAATAACAGCGACCGCAATATATGTTAGAATATACCCAAAAGAAAAAAGAATTCCGAACATTGGATTTTTATATCCAGATCCACCAAAGAAACATTTAAATGCATCTCCAACATGATTTAGAAATGTATCATATTTAGAATATCCAATAATTGGTAAAATATCAACCCACCAACAAATGATCATAACAATAAGTTGAACTAATGATGTCCAAAATAAAATACTAAAATAGTTAATAAGTTGTTCATATTTTCCTGTAAGTTCGACATTACTTGTTTTTAGATATCGTTCTTGTAAAATATTATAACATGCTCCAAAAAAGCATCCAAGTAATGCGAAACAAATCCACATAATTGATAATGCTGAAAATGTTTGATGTGCAAGATCAGTTACGATTTTTGCTACCAAAATAAGAATAGCAGAAATAGAAATACAGATCATGCCAGCAATTGGAAAAATGTTACAATAATTAACATGTTTCTTCTCTTTAACTAATAATCGAGTTAATCCAATACCAAAAAAGATACCTAAATTTGTAACCACACAAAATAAAACAGGTGGTGTTCTAGTAATTGGTGAAGAATAAACAATAAAAATACCATTCAGAGCATTAACAGCGCCTTGGATTAGATAACTTTTCCAATATTTTTTAAAAGAGACTGTTTTAGCATGAGTAGCACATTTCATAATAATAAATAATATGCCAAAAAATGTTGAAAAAAGAAAAGAAGCCCAACTAATAATAAAATATGGTCCGCCAATATTAAGCGTGAATGAACTAATCCAAAAAGGTAAACTAGCTCCTTGAACGACTTGACCAATAAGTAACAAAATAATAGGCCACATCATTTTGATAATATGTAAAATTTTATCTTTGGTAAAATATTGACCACATTTTGATTTTGTATTTTTTTTAATTAATTTTTCGCTTTCATTGTTAATTGATGAATTAATCACAATTGTTGAAGTTAAATTTTCGTTGGTTGTGTTCATTATTAATGTTTAATTTATTATTACTTATAAATAATGCTAAAATTATTTATTTCAATTTTTATCAATATTAGTGTGTTAAGAAAAATGATATCAAATATAATCATAAATATTAAAACATGATTAATGATTTAACTACATGATGGTTCATTTTATTATCAATCTGATGTAAAATAATTAAAATATATTATATCAAATGGATAATAAAATGAATCATCGTGTAACAATATTATTAGTTAAAAAATTATATAAATGATTTATAGTTAGTTATAATAAATCATTTATATAATTTTTGTTTCATTACTTATAATTTTCTTAACACACACGTATTAATTTTTGATATAAAATTGAAAATTATAAAATTAATAAATATATAATATTACAATACAATTAAATAAATGTTTCCATTCGAGATATGGATGTTAATTATAAAACAAATCATTCCAAAAGCAATTATTAATAAAACACAAATTAAAGAACGTTTTAATTCAATACAATTAACAAAAAATGATGTTGAACTATTTTATTGTATAATGACAATTAAATATAACTACAATCAAAATGATAGAAATAAAATATGTTTAAAAATGGATTACTTAATACAATTTTTAAAAATTTGTTATTCTTTAGCAGCAACATCAAAACAATTAAAAAATAGGATGTTACAAATTATTGAATATATTAAACTTAATTATTATGTTCTTTTTGATAACAATAAATATGTTAATCATTTTAGCAATTATCTTTTGTATGATTTGGATATAAAAAATAGTATTGACAATTATATGATTATATCAAAAAAAACTAATATTGTTTGTATCAAAACATATTTATTACAGATGAATTATAATAAAATTGGATTGCTGCCGAGAGAAAAATATAATAAGTTTAGCGATTCAGAAATAACAATATTTTTAAAACAATTTAATAAATCAAAATTGATATTTTATAGAATTGATCATCATTGTTACGTGTGTAGAAACGTAAAAAGAAATGCAGAAAATTTGCTAATGTATAAGATGTTAAATGATAGTGTATATTTATATATCAAAAATTCACCATACTATTCGCATGAATATCCTTTAATAATATCTACACATTTTTCATATATATATGACGTATATAATAATCCATTAAATATGATTTTTAAAAATATATTAAAATCAAACGAAAAATCTATTGCATTAAAACGAAATTATTCTAAAGATGGTGAAAAAATATATTAAGAAATTAATCTAATTAACCAAATCATTATGATTGATAATATTAATCAAAATATAATTGATCAGTTAAATATTGTATATGACTTAAATTTAGTGGAACTTAATATAAATTAATGTTTAAAAATTTAATAATTTATTTATGTTAATAAAAAATGAAAAAATAAATGAATTAAATTGGTTGATTTTGTGTGCGTTTGTTTTGTTCGAGTTGTTCACGTTGCTCGAATCGTTCATGCATTTCGTCAAGTCTTTTTTCTTCTTCGGAATTGAGAATTTTGATATGATCAACAAGCTCATTATTTACAATCACAACATCTCCAACATAATTTTTGACACAATTGAAAAATACTGAAGCAAAAGAAGAGATATGATTTGGATTCCAAATTGGAATTTTTTTATGAATCACAACATCATCGCATTTTTGGGACTCCCAATTTCCTTCATCATCGTAAGTGAAACGGACATCTTGAAGATTTGAAATATTTCCTGTCAACTTGATGTTGTTGAAATGTCTAGCACGTATATAATTTGTTGATTCACCAAAAACGCGTGTAAATGACATAACACATTCACCAGTTTTCAAATTTTGATCGTAATCAAATGCGTAAACACTCATATCGAATGATTCGTGGCAAAATCTGGTAGAAAAAGTTATCGTCTTGTTAGATTCATTGATATTTGTGATCCCAATAATTTTTTCTTTTTGATTTAAAAATTGCATAACGTATGGTGTAGATACAGTTCTAACATCAGTAATAGATGCAGACATGTTTGGTGTTGTATGAGATTGCAATAAGTTTGATATGAGATTAATAAACAAATATAGTAATGGACTTATGAGACAAAATAAATTTCAAATTTTTATTTGTTAGCAATAAAAAAATATCATAACGTAATGATTGTAATTTAAATTAATTTAATGTTAATATTTAACTGTTTCATTAGCTGTTGTATATCACTACACGATAATTTAATCGATCCATCATTTCTAAATGATCGAAAATACAAATTAGATGAGATTAAATTATTATCTAAAATCACATCAAATTGTTTACTTGTATCATTGATAATTGATAAAATAGAAAATAATGATGAATCAATTTTAAATAGATCAGAAATAACTTTCTTTTCATAAAATTTAATTTTCTTAAAACCAAATGTTTCACCAATTTTCTTAATTGTTTGTTTCATATTAAGTTGTTTATCTACTTTAGTGATATATACATAACTTTTTCCATCACAAATAAGAGGAATTGTTTCACAAGCAATACCATTAATTAATTTAGCATATTCCAATTCATCATCGATGTTGATAATCTGTCGATAACAATATCTTTCATATTTGATACCATGTTGTGATAACACTGTTGCTAACTTAATTTCTTCATCAATAAGTGGTTTTTGAACATATTCTGGAACGACCATACTTTTCATTTTATAAAATTCTTCAACAATTTCTTTCGTAACTAATGATCGTTTTTGTTGATGATTCTTTATAATCGAAACAATTTTGTCAGCCATAATATTTTTAATTTCAATACTAGTCATTTTTCCTGACTTAAAATCATCATATATTTGTTTTAAAATATTATCATCATTTTCAAAGTACATTAGATATTGATAAGCAACATCAATATCTGGATTGCCTCCTAATTTCCTATGTTCTTCTAATGTATCTCGACCTCCAGAAAATGCGTACTTAATAATTTTTTTACGCGTTGTATTTTCATCATCATTTAAAAATAAAGTACTATCTGATGATACACTACTGCTCATTTTTCCTCCGTCTGATCCGGTTAATGGCGGAAGAAATTTACACATAATGGAACATGGTTTAATTAATCCCATGTCTGATGCTAAATCTCTCGCTAATCTAAAATACGGATCTTGATCGATTGCATATGCAACAAGACAATGCGCAGGTTTGCCACTAAAAATATGAGGAAATGCTTGATAAAATGCAGGAGCAGATTGATATAATCCCCATTCAGCTTGACCGATATTTGCATTTTTATCAAATCCAAATATTTTTTCCATCGTTCCGACAGTAACTAGTTTCTTCATTTCAGCAACAAATGTTTCAAAAGATGGAACATTAATTCTATAATCTCTATTCGAAAAAATGAATGTTTTTTTTGGATCAAAACCAGCTGCAATAATATCTTTAGAATTTTCAAAACCAAGTTTATAAACAGTTTCAAAAGTCAATTGTTTGAAATAATATTTTTCTTCATCAGAAATTTGAATAACAAGAGGACAATCAAAAACTGATTGAAGATATTGCGTAAAAAAGAATGGAATTAGATGACCAATATGCATATCATTAGATGGACCACGACCTGTGTATAAGAAAATTGGATATCCATTTTCATATGCATCGAGAATTTCATTTAAGTGTCGATGAGAGAAAAACATACCTCTTCGTAACCAAGGATGAAGTGGCTTTTTTGTTAACCGCTCAAAACGTTCTAATAAAACAGGACTAATTTCTTCAGTACCAAATTGTTCAATAAGTTGACGATAATCAACATTACCAATAACTTTCCATGGTGTAACTTCAGATGGTTTATTTTGAACCGGCTGAATCGGTTGAGTTTGTTCACATTCATTAGTGATTTGCTTTTGAGTATTCATTTTTAAGTAATATTAATATTAATACAATCTATGTATTCCTCTATATAATAAATAATAATTTCAATTTTTTATTTGTTAAATTTGTTCGTGCGTATATATAAGTTTAATAAAAAAAATGAAAATATTACTTATTGAAGATAACTAAATAAGTAATAAATAATATTTACTTATAAAAAAAATGAAATTTTTATTCATTGTGTGCATAATAATTATATTAGTTTTTAAATATTATCAAATGTATACTACAAACAATATTCAATCAATTTCGACTTCAAATTCTTCAAATGTTGAAGAATCTCAACTTTGGCAAGATTTAATTCGAATGCAAACTCCATATACAACTAGTCCTTGTGCATTTTGTTACCCTGGGACTCCATTATTACCTGATATCACAAAAATTGCAAGTTTAGCTATGAGTAAACAAATCAATTTAATTGGAACTCATACTATTGGTGTAACATCAACATCAAATGAAAATATTGGTGAAAGTGGTTTTGAAATTGCCCAACATTATGAACGTGAGTTAATTTTTTGGATTGGTAAGCTTCTATGTAAACATGATCCTGAACATGTTAAAGATATTGTTGATGGTTATATGTGTGGTGGAGGTACTGAAGCTAATATTGAAAGTTTTTGGATTGCGCGCGAATATTTAAGAAAAACAATGGAACACCCTGATGAACCGATTTATGTTCTATTTACAGATCTGACACATTATTCCATTACTAAAGCAATGCATATGATGGATATTAAGTTTGTTGAAAAAGTTAAACATACAAACAAATTCGAAATGGATACTAATGATTTATATGATAAGATTGTTATGTTAAACTCAAAAGGTGTTAAACATTTTATTGTGGTTGGAACTGTTGGTACTACTTCTTGTGGTTCAATTGATCCTATTTCTGAAATGTCTGTTGTGTTAACGAAAGTTCAGAAAGAATTTGGAGTACATACATATTTACATGTTGATGCATCATTTGGTGGATTTACTGTACCATTCGTAACAAATAATGTTATGATTGGTTTCGAAAATGCAGCTGTTCAATCTGTTACAGTTGATGCTGATAAAATGGGACGTTTACCTTATCCAAGTGGTATGTTTTTATGCAGGAAAGGACTTCAAAAATATGTCGAAACTCGTGTTCAGTATATTAGGGGACATACTGACGATACAGTTAGTGGTTCACGAACTGCTATTAGTGCCGTTGCTGGATATTATTATAGTCAAAAATATGGTTATGTTGGTCATTCAGAATATGTAAATAGTTGTATTCGACATCGTAATATGTTAGTATCATTTTTAAGTAAAATTAAAGGTGTAACAGTGTTACCTCATTCAGCTTATATTAATATGTTACCAATTATTATTGATGTCGTTGACGGTAAAATTCCTTCAGAAGAAACAGAAAAAGGAATTATGAAAGATTATCATATGCGATCGGATGAAGTAAATGTAAATGGTAAAATGTGTACTGTTTATAAGTTATGTATTATGGAACATACTTTTCCATATATCGAACAATTTGTATCTGATGTCGAACGAATGTTTAATAAATACCATTAATTAATTGATTATTTTATAAGTCAATTTTATTTTAATTTATTTAATTTATTTTGTACGCGTATTATAACAAAAAACACATGCGGATGTAATATTTATTTATATATTTTATAAAATTTATAAATAAATGTATAATATGATTTTTATACTTCTCGAATAAAATATTTATATTTTTTTAAAATATTAATTATATATTTTTAAAATTTCTCATTAAAAATATATAGAATGGAAAATAAACTAAAAAAAAATTACGAATTAAACGAATTTGACGATATTGGTGATTCTGATTTTAAACAATCAAAAAGACATGAAGACCACGAAAAACATAAAAGTCATGAAAGATGTGAAGAACATAAAAGTCATGAAAGATGTGAAGAACACGAAGAACATAAAAGTCGCGAAAAACATAAAAGTCATGAAAGATGTGAAGAACATAAAAGTCATGAAAGATGTGAAGAACACGAAGAACATAAAAGTCGCGAAAAACATAAAAGTCATGAAAGATGTGAAGAACACAAAAGTCATGAAAGATGTGAAGAACACAAAAGTCATGAAAGATGTGAAGAACACAAAAGTCATGAAAGATGTGAAGAACATGAAAAACATAAAAGTCATGAAAGATGTGAAGAACACAAAAGTCATGAAAGATATGAAGAACACAAAAGTCATGAAAGATATGAAGAACATAAAAGTCGCGAAAAACATAAAAGTCATGAAAGATGTGAAAACCATGAAGGACATCATGAAGAACATAATATCGAAAAATGTAAACGAGGATCCAAAGATAATAAAGGATCTAAAGGTGAACGAGGACCTTGCGGAAAAAAAGGATCTAAAGGTGAACGAGGACCTTGTGGAAAAAAAGGATCTAAAGGTGAACGAGGACCTTGCGGAAAAAAAGGATCTAAAGGTGAACGAGGACCTTGCGGAAAAAAAGGATCTAAAGGTAAGAAAGGATCTAGAGGTGAACGAGGACCTTGCGGAAAAAAAGGATCTAAAGGTAAGAAAGGATCTAAAGGTGAACAAGGTCCTCACGGAAAAAAAGGATCTAGAGGTGAACAAGGATATCGTGGTGAGAAAGGTGAAAGAGGTCATAGGGGGTATGATGGTGAATCATTTATATGGAAAGGTGAATGGAAAGAAACAACAAAATATCATACAAATGACGTCGTGCGTTATAAAGATTCATCATATATTTCATTACGTCCAAATATTAATTCAATTCCTGATGTTGTACTAACGGATTGGGATATTGTAGTTTTGGCTGGGAAAAATGGTACATCTTTTGTTTGGAAAGGATCATGGGATCCAACTATTCAATATTTTATGAATGATGTTGTTTTTTATAACGGTTCTTCATATATTGCGATCAAAGACAATATTAATTCAATACCAAGTGTTGATTTAACTAATTGGAACATAATGATTTCAAATGTACTTACAACTGTTGTCAAACCATTAATACAAAATTCTATTGAATTACAAGGACCAATCGGACCACAAGGAAAAGAAGGAAATCAAGGACCAATCGGACCACAAGGAAAAGAAGGAAATCAAGGACCAATCGGACCACAAGGAAAAGAAGGAAATCAAGGAAAGCAAGGATCAGCCGGACCTCAAGGAAAAGAAGGAATTCAAGGACTAATTGGACCACAAGGAAAAGAAGGAATTCAAGGACCAATCGGACCACAAGGAAAAGAAGGAATTCAAGGAAAGCAAGGACCATCTGGACCTCAAGGAAAAGAAGGAATTCAAGGAAAACAAGGACCAGCCGGACCAGCCGGACCACAAGGAATTATTGGATCGACGATGGGATATGGAAGTTATTATGGTGTTATACCATCAAATTATAATAAACCATATGTAACAAATACAACAATTGATTTTCCACAAGATATTACTAGTAGTGGATCAGTTTCAAGAAAAACATCATCCACGTTTATATTATCAAACGAAGGTACATATCAAATAGAATATAAAATATTTATAAAAGAAGCATGTAATTTAGTATTAAGTTTAGAACATGCAGGAAATATAATCGAAATTCCGAGCACGATAAATCATAAATCAAATAACGAGACTGCGATTTATGGTATGTATACCATTAAAACAACAATGCCAAACTCAGTTTTGGGTATTAGGAATCCATCAAATAATTTAACATCAATAACTATCGGTAATAATGAAAATAATAATTGTGTCAATACACTGATAATAACACGAATTGCATAAAAATTGCATAAGAATTACATAATAATTAACGTTCTTTAATATTTTTGTCTTTGTATCAAAATAAAAATATTAAATATCATCATACAACTGAATAATGTCACGATTAATTAAATTATCAATATAAATTTTTCTTTGTTTTATATAACCATCAATACAATCACATTTTAAAAATTTAATTTGTTTTTCGATCGGAATATTTGGTATTTGCATATTTTCTAATTTGGATTTAGATAACTGTTTTGTGTTATTGATATTGGATAACGTAATTATATCCTTTTCATAATATTTAAGTATGTGATATAAACATGATATGTTATATTTATTATCAATAATATTTAAGTAAAATGAATTAGATGATGAATTATCATTTTTATTAACTAATTCAACAGTTCCAACAGAATTTCCTGATTTGAATATTCTAATCGATTCTTGAGATACCAATTCTGTTGTGATTTCACATATATTACTTAATTTACAACTTGATTCGTTTGCTATTTTTGATTTAATAATGTTATTTTTTAGTTCATTAAAATTATTGATTTGATTTATTGAATTATTTATATCGGCAGCACGTTGATTATAAATATTTATTAAAATATTTTGAGCAATTATATCCGGTATATTAATTGTCATATTTTTAATTAAGTTAATATCGAGTGATTTACCATTTCCCCTGACAATTATTTGTAAATTTTTTCTTAACACATCATATAAATAAAAATTTAAAAAATTTTGTTGCAACAGATCATTATTTTTTGTTTCAAAAATATAATCAAAATTTGTATCTTTTGTTATTTTACAAATGTCAAACAAAAAATCATTATATGATATTAATACATCAGTATTTGTATTTGTTCCTATTATGTCAGAATGTATTTTGACAATATCATCTATTTTTATCATTTTTGAATCTTCCATTATATTATTATGGATATCGATTTTGTAAACTGTATGATATAACGAATATTGTTTATCAACAATTTCGTCTTTTGGTATTAGCAAATTATATGTTGACTCAAGATTTGTAAATTGTATTTTACTTGTTATATTTTTATTATCAAATATCATTATCGATAATTTTTTGCTTGTAATATGAATAATTTTTGTGACATTAAATTTTTCTATTAGTAATTTTCTCGTCTCAACATGTTGTTGTGAAGGATTATATAAAAATCCATCTCGCACAATAATTGCTGCGACACTATTTTCATCTAATAAATTTGTAATTAATTGTAAACATAATGGTTCACATTTTGTTCCTCTGATTTTAAATTGTTTAATTTTTTCACAACAGTTAGCATAAATAATATTTTTAATATTAGGTAACTCACATACTATTAAGTTAGCTTTTGGATAATCAACATTATCTTTCAACACATCTGTTTTATAAATATGTTTTACATTAATTTTCGTCTGTAAATATATTATTATTTTTGTTATTCTGTTAGCATCATCATCAATATCATAACATGATATGTTATTAGGATCTACATTTTTTAATAACATATTGTTAATAAATTCGCCAGTTCCAGAAAATAAATTGATAATTTGTTTATAATTTTTGATATCATCAATATTACTATAAAAATAATCAATAATTTCTGTATCAATTGATAAATCTGTTAATTCTTTATAATATATGTTTAGTTCTCTTTTAGATTTAAAAACATCTTTTATGATATCAATATAATTATATTTTTTATCAAACAAAAATTTAATATTTTTAATATCAGTTAACGTAACGAATACGTTATAAGGAATTATGTTAATATTAAACACATATTCTTTTTCAACAATTGTCGCATAAATATTTTTTAAATTTTCATATAATTCTTGTGTTGTTTGTACATTTTCATAATCATAAAATAATCGTACATATAGTAATATATTTGTCAAATATGTAAATAAATTTTGATTTTTAACATACAATGACAACGTAATATTTTTCATCAATTCATTCATACCAATTACCTTTACTATTATGTTTAATAGATAATATGTTTTTAAATATATTCAAATTTTTAATTACAGTTTAATATTGAGCGTCTGGTACTTAAAGATATGTGTATCGTCATATCAAATAATAAAATAATTAAAATATATATATAAAATTATTTAATTTTAAAAAAATGTATAAAAATATATAAATTATTTAAAAAATATATAAAAATTATTTTAATTTAATTTTAAAAAAAAATATTTAGTTTTTTAAAAAATATTTTCTAATGTTATTGTATATTAATGAACAAACGAGAGTTTACTAAGCCACGTCGTGATGAAGAAGATCACGAATCTTGCGAATCAGAGTGTGAAGAAAAATGCGGTCGTAAATGCAAAAACGAACACAAATCAAAAAGTAAATGTCGTGATAGTAAATCACGAAAATCATGTCACAAATCTTGCGACTCATCAAAACGTAAATCACGTGGATCAAAACGTGGATCTAGATGCGAATCAAAACGTGGATCTAGATGCGAATCAAAACGTGGATCTAGATGCGAATCAAAACGTGGATCTAGATGCGAATCAAAACGTGGATCTAGATGCGAATCAAAACGTGGATCCAGATGCGAATCAAAACGTGGATCTAGATGCGAATCAAAACGTGGATCCAGATGCGAATCAAAACGTGGATCTAGATGCGAATCAAAACGTGGATCAAAATGCAAATCATCAAGATCGTGCAGCAATGGAAAATTATGCAGATTAGTCAAATATATTAAAAAACGTATGAATTGTGATAAATGTATACTTCCACATGGTTCCGATGCATATGCACACATCTATAATACTAGCGAACAAGCATTAATCACATCACAAGCAGTTACATTTGATACTAATCATATATTACATAATATTGATCACGAAAATAACACAGATCCAGACGAACCTAACGGTAGTCCAAATGTATATATTAGACGTGACGGTATTTATTCTGTTATGTATAGTTTATTAACTGATCAAGAAAGTCAATTTACAATATTTTTGAATGGCAAAGCATTACCGTTGACAACAACCGGTAAACGTTCAGGTGCTGGACAACTTATTATTAAAGCTATTTTACCTCTTAAGAGAGATGATGTTTTAACTTTAAGAAATTACACTTCGACATCATTGGAAGTTGATTTGATAGATGGTTTGCTCTTAGCACGAATTAATGGAGCATTTTGTAATATCGTTAAAATAGCATCGTTACCAAAATGTCGTAAGTACGTATGTTATGAAGAACTAGAAAAAATGAAACGTAAATATTGTTTCCATGAAATATTAGAAAAAATATTATGTGATAACGATTTTGATCTTAAAATGTTTGATGCGCATGGTGATTTCTATAACACATCCGCACAAAATGTTCTTGTCGAAACTCCAGTTAAGTTTGATGATTCACATGCTGTTGAATGTTTAGAATTTACTGCTGGAACATCTAAAGTTACTATTAAAAAGGCTGGTATATATCTTACTGAAGGTTTTATTTCAACTGTCCAACCATGTCAATTTACAATGTTTATCAATGGAGCTCCTGAAGTTAGTTCGACAATATCAACAAACAAGGGTGGTGAACCAGTTCTTTATAGAGAACTTACCCCATTGAAATTTGGCGATGTTGTTACATTTGTTAATCATACATCACCAATTGGAGCAGTCGATCTTACTGTTAATGCTGGTGGGTTTGCTAAATCATTTAATGCTAAATTATTGTTAATGAGAGTTGCTCAACTTCCTGAATGTATACCAAAATGCGAAGATGATGTATTTGAATGCAAATTCGAGAAAATATATGATGCGTTTATTGAATATTTGTATAAAAATCCTAAATTAAATATATTCGGTTCAAGTGCTTATGCAAATGGATTAAGTCAAACTCAAATAAGTATTCCAATTGAAAAAGCAGTTGATTTTGCATTAAATGGAATTGAAGGACTTAATATTTATCATAAAACTGGAAGCAAAGAATTTATTATTAAACGTGATGGTGTTTATTCATTTTTCTTCCATGATTCAAATATTGATCCATTACAAGTTGCATTTGCAATCAATGGAACTGTTTTACCAAATGCTATTGCTGGTACCAATGCTGGCGCTGCATCAGTCGTATCACAAATGTTTGCTAATTTATATTGTGGTGATAAAGTCACAATTATTAATCATACGTCTGCAAACGGACTTGTCACTTTTTCAGAAAATTCTGGCGGAACCGAACCAAGCGTTAATGCAGATTTGGTATTAATTCGTTTAAGTGATATCCCATGCATGCAATCACCTCATCATGGTCCACTTACAGTAATTCCAAAATAAAAAATTAATTTAACAAAAATCAACAATTATTATTTTATAAATTTTAAACTTTATATTTTAAAAATATTATTTAATATTTTTAAAATGTTACAATATTTTAATAATAAATATGATTATTAAAAGTCCAAATTTCGAAAATAATGAACGAATACCAATATGGTCTTTAAATAAACAAATTGGTGGAAAAAATATTATGCCAACACTTATTTGGCAAAAAGTAAATAACGCACAAAGTTATGCTTTACTTTGTATTGTGTATGGATATCAAGAAAATAATTTTTATATTAATTGTTTATTATCGAGTATTCCAAAAAATATATGTGAGCTAACAAATATATCAAATATCAATACCAAACATTTACAATACAAAGATACACATATTCAACAAGGAAAAAATTCTGAAAATACTTATGGTTATATAGGTCCATTATTATGTCAAAACGAATTTGATTTTGCTATTGAGAAGAAATATAGTTTAAATTTCATTATTTATGCATTGGATAATATAATTGATGTTGAAAATTATGAAGATTTTGAAAAACAAATTCAAGGTCATATATTAAATATTGGTGTTTTGACTGGTTATTTTTAACAAATTTAATAATATACAATCGAACAAAATTTGTCTGTTAATATTTTTTTAATGTCTGAATCAACAAAATGTTCTGGACAAATTAATATTTTTAATTTTGGAAAAGATAAAATAAACTTGTTTGATTTGTTTATTTCTCGATAAAATATATTTGTTGTCTCAAATAATATTAATTCTTGTAAACAACTTATATCAAATTTTAAATCATCAATTTTCAAATCATTATCATAACTAATTGATAATTTTTTTATATTTTTTACCTTATTAAAATCAAAATAACGATCTTTTTTTAATTTAAGTTTGAGACATTTTAAATTTATCATTTTTTCGAATTCAAATTGATGTAACGTATCAGTTTGAATTTTTGTTATTTTTTCTGGATTTAATAATGTAAATGTATTGGACGATATATTATTAACACGTTTAATTGATATTGATTTTAGGTTGTTACAATAATCAAACGCATTATTTTTTAATGCTGTCGTAATATTGTATAACTTAATTTTTTTTAAAAATAAAAATCGTGCAAAATCAATATTGCGATAGTAATTATATATTTGCAAATCTTTCAAATTCGTAACATCATAAACTGTATTGATTGGACATTCTACTAAATATAATTTTTCAAGATGTTTACAATCAGAAAAATCATAACATGCACAAGTTTTTAAACATTTGATATTTGGAATATGTTTTAAAATATCGTTTAAACATTTGGTTTCAATATTAAAATTAGATAGTACCAAATCATTTATCTTATTTTTATTAATAAAACTATTGAACATATATTCATTAAATATTGTAGCTGATTCGATATTTTCACATTTGTATGTATTTAAATAATAATTATAAGAAGAATGAAATGATTTAATATTTTTTTCATTAATATTAATTTCAATATCAGTATCAGCCCAACACATTAAATCATTTAAGTAAATATGTGTTACATGTGTTTTTGTTAAATCTAAATTTTTAGTAGGCTGGTGATTTTTTAATGTTTCAAGAGAAATAACATTTTGAATATCACAAGGAAATTTACAATATTTTTCATTAATTGTTCTAATATTTATTAAACGTTCCATATCTGTTCGTGTTAAAATCATATAATTAATAATTTCTGTAGCATATTCGATTTTAAATTTTTTAATAAAATTTGCGTAATATGTCGGATGATTTAAAAATAAAGGTTCTTGGATACAATCAAACATTTGTTTACTTGTACATGATATTCGTAATAACGTATTAACATCACAATAATTACATATTTTTTGATAAATTTCAAATGGTACTTCATTTATTATTACAAATTTTTGTTCTTGTTGCTGTGCCATTTATTTTATGTATATATAAATACATAAAATAATCAGCCAAAAAAAATTTCAATAATTTGATATGAAATAATGTGTCATATTATTTAATTTTAATAAATTAAAATATATTTAATATTTTTTTGGTTGTTGGATTCTATGTATCGTATAATTATTTTTTTGTTGTTTATTAATGAATAATGATTTTTGTTGCTTTTTGTTATAATAAATTTTGTTTTGTTTTCCAATTTTTTTTGTTTGTTTTTCTATTTTTTTATTTAATTTTTTATTCGCTTCAATAAAATCATTCAAAGTATCGCATTCGACGAAGGGAATAGTTTTAATTCTTCTTGAAGTACTCGTTATACCACATCTGGTAGAATGAAATAATAATGGTTTATTTGGACAAAAAATATCGTGATTCATTGGTATCATTTTTGATATAAACATTTGATACATTTCATGTCCATTTAAAATTGGCATTTCTGTACAAACAATGTTGGCTATTTTATGAGCTACCGGTTTGTATATGTTTGATGTATTTCTAATCAGTTTAATTTCATATAAGTCTGTTGGTGATATTTTATTGATAAAAATATTACCATTTTTAATTAATCCTTCTTCAGGAACAAATCCGTTCTCTAAATATTTAACATAATTTTTTTCCACTTTAATAATGTTTTTTAATAAGGTTGATAAAATTTGTGATAAGTTTGCGATACCACAATTTTTAATTATATCTTTTACTTTATATTCATCAAATTTCTCGATGTTAATTTTATTAACACAATATTTTGTTAAAATATGTTCTAATATTTTATAATTATCATTATTAGCCAAATCAATTAATTTATCTAACCTAATCATATTCGATAAATCTTCCGCAACCATCATTATTTTTTTCACCAAATCAATAGCCCCGATCTTAAATGCTTCTTCTAATCCATTTAATTGATCAGATCCAATTAAATTTAAATCATATTGATTAATGTGACCTAAAATTAATTCTGCAATTAATTGGTCTTTTCGACAACATATAATAAATATGCTATCACCTTTTTCGTTTATAATCGATAAATCACACAATCCTGAATTTAAATAATCATATATTGCGTTTCTGATTGGGGTTATATCAAAAAACATCGAATTAACTAAAAACATTAATAATGAGTTACCATTTGAATATATTGCATTCATGTTAAATTTACCACTAATAATTATTTGACAGATTATGTCGATTTGTTTTTTATCAATATATACATTTTCAATTTTATAAACACTATTTCTTGAATTTGCATATGTTGTTCCAATAAATTTTTCAAATATAAATTTAATCAAATAATTATTAGTTTTGTCTTTAATATTTGCCAACAAAATTAATTCTTCAATACTTTTTTCTTCATATAAATCTAGAAAAGAAAAATCATCGTACATTTGAATTATTTGTGTTAAATAATCAATACAATGAATTTTACTTAAAATGTCACGAGATAATAATGATGGAAATTTTTGTAAAATCTCAAAAATTAATTGATCATCTGTTGTTTCGTTAACTAATTTTTTTAATAATGATTCATTACTCGAATAAGTTATCAAACCTTTCATAAAAAATTTAATAATTTCATCATTTTTAATACATGATAAATCTAACGATTCAAAAAATTCTTCTTGATTACATATTGTTTCATAAATCGTAGCTAATGATTTTGAAATGGTTTTTTCTCCATTCATTTTGACCAATCCATCAAAAAATGAGTTTTTATTAATCTCATTTATTTTGATAGTAATTGTCGGGTCAGTAATTGTATATTCCATTATTTCGTTATTAATTATACTAATATTAATATGTACATTTAATTATTTTTTCAATTTTTTATTATGATAGTTCAATGCGAACTATCATAATAAAAAAATATCATAACGTTGTGGTTACAAATCGAATATCTTAGATTTACTGTTGGCGTTAACATAATTTTACATTAATGTTGTCAAAATAATATAAGGTAAATAAAATAAAAATAGATAATCATATATTAAATATGCAGGAACAAAAAGGAGAAACTGATGAAGAAATTATATCTATAATACACAAACTTGAAAAAAAACTTGAAAAAAAACAAATGGATGTTGAAGAATTAAATGAAACGATTAATAATGAAACGATTAATAATGAAACGATTAATAATGAAACGATTAATAATAAAACGAATAATAATGAATTAAATCAAACAATTCAATCATTTAATGATGATATACAAAAAATTAAAAATAATATACAACATCATAATATTATGTTAAGTAATATTACACACGCAAAATATGAAAAGATGACAGAATTACAAAAAAATGAATTAATAAAAAACGAAATTGATAAATTAGAAAATAAAAAAAGACAAACCATAACAAATTTAACCGGACAATATGACGAAACAATAAATAAATTTAAAAATTTATTTAAATCTGATATGAAAATAGAAAATATTGAAGAACTAAAAAAATCTATTTCAGACTTATGTTATGCTGAATCGTGGATTTATTACGAAATTTCTGATTTTTATAATATAATGGAAACTTCTATAATAAAAATAAAAAACATGATTAAACAAACGACAAATTATGATTGTAAATAAATATTTATCATTTTATTAATTGACCAAACTCATTTATTGCTTGTAACTCTTCTTCGCAAATATCACCATTTCCTTTTGGACCAAGATTTAATAAAAAATTTCCATTTAACTGTTTTACTTTAGTATATAATGTATATAGCTGTTCACCTGTTTTATAATCTTCTTTTTTTTGTTCTTTATTGTACCCCCACGATATGCCAATTGTGTTAATGTGTTGCCATTCAATATTTAATGACTCAGTCGGCACAAATCTATCTGCAAACACTTTATATGTATAATCAGCTTCAAACCCTAATCTATCATTAATTTTTATTCCTTTTTCAATATATGATTTACACAAATTATTTATTGAAATTTTGATTGATTTTTGTGTGATCTTCCATTGACCGTCAAACCATAAATATTTTGGATTATAAAGTTGTAATTCATTTAATTGTGGTGTACAATAATTATTAAAATATTGTGTCGTAAATGGTTTATCGAACTCAAACCACGAATAATAAAATCCATAATCTATTTGTTGTTTGATGCATTCATTGACGAAAATTTCGATAATATTCATATTTGTTTTTCTTGCATTCGTTTGTGTGTTCCATAAACATAAACCTTCATGATGTTTTGTAGTCAAAATAATATAATTCGCTCCGTTATTTTTACATAATGTTACCCAATTACTAATTTTTTCAGCTGTTATGTCAATATTTTGGTCGAAATAATTTTTATTTGTATAATTTTTTTCATGATATGCTTTAGTAAATGTATGACCACTAATTGGTCTAAAATTATTTTGATCAATTAATCTTCCATAATACCATTCAGAACCATTTTGAACATGTCTTCTGCGTGCACTGTAAATATTATCGTAAGCATAAACAGAATAAAGACCAAAATGAATTATTACACCAAACATTATTTATATAATATTAATATTTGTTTTATTTGTTTAACTTATTTATAATCAAAAAATAATTCAATTTTATTAAATAATAAAATTGAATTATTAAGTGTTAGGCATTAAATATATATTTTTTTAGATCATAAACATGGAACAAATTATTGAAGAAAAATTTTCGAAACAAAAGTACAAATTATTAATTCTCATCTCACTGGAATGAATGGGAATTCTATCTTAGAATTACATACTAATACGACTGATATTAATAATATCATAAATCAGTTTTATTCATTTTATCATTATCATGGACATAGTTTAGAAAAACTTGATGAAGATACTTGTTGGTATCTTTTTTCAATATTGTTTATTGAAGAAAATAATTATATTATTGATTTTTGTAACAACATTACTTATGAATGTTTTCGTTCATGTATTAAAGCTATTTGGGACATTCAAATTACTTCTTCTTGTAAACAACTTATTATCAATCTTTATGATTTTTTGAATACTAATCGTTCTAAATATTTAATTAGAATTCTTAGACGACGTAATTATTCTGCCGAAGATCAAAATAATAGTGAGCGCAATATGTTTGATGATATTATTAATTTTTCTCGTAATAAAATCGATGATCTCAAAAAGGAAAATGAATCTATTAAAAAAGAACTGTTTGATACTAAAATTAAATTAGATGAAGAATTAGTTAAGCCTTTTGGTTTTTATATGGTTGAATACATGAAACAATTAAATGACACACATTTATTATCTTCTGATTTTGATATCAATAAAATGACACAATTAATTATTGATGCTAAAAATAATAATGATCTAAAAAAATAATAATCGTGACGCATTAGTCAAATTTTATATTTGTTTATTAACTTCACATACGTGAAATTAATTCGAGCTATCAATATAAAAAATTGAATAAATATTATATTGTGGCTTATATATTATTATTGTATACACCATGTCAAATAATCAAGAACATAATATGAACGTAAATGAAAAAAATGAAATTATTAAAATAAATTCGCGAACACAAGGGCGAGGTGTGAACGCTAGTGAACAACGAGAACTTATGAGAGCGAGTGCTAACGAGCGAACACATAATTGTCCGAAAATTAAATCACCAGTTGCAATAAAACCACATTTATTACGAACATTATCTCAAGATTTTATAAATGAAATTATTGACATCCAACGCACATTAAGTCCACCGACGCCACGTATTCCTAAATCAGCAAGTCCATTAAACACATCTTATATTGTTGAAAACGATGTTAAGTGTAACAATGCTAATCAAAAAAATATCAAAACAGAAGAATTAGTTATCAAAATAAAATGAACTAAAAAAATTGACATAGTATTGTGATTATAATAAATAAATTATAATTAATTAAACATATAAAAATTTAATTGATAAATTATCTACCACATCTAATAATATTATTATTTAAAACAATCTAAAGAAGATTTAATTAATAAGTTAATAAATAAAATGATTAATATAACGATTTGTGCTAATCGTCCAGAAAATCTTCAAATTACATCGATAGATTTTTATAACCATATTTATTTAAATAAAAAATTTAATACGAATAATTTTAAATATTTTGAATTGGATGGCACGATTTTTAATGTAATTTATCATAATAATTTAATCGAAGATTCGTATATTTCGACTGCAATTAGAAGACAAAATGAAACATCATTACAACCAAATACTAAAATAACTCTCAAACCTTATATCAAACCAATTAATATTATAAATGTAACAACAATTAATATAACAGATGAATGGAAAAGAATTGATAAATATTATAAAGAATCGAAAAATAAAATTAAAATAATGTCGCCTTGGTTAAAAGAAAATATTATTAATATTTTTAAAGATTTTTACATTGACAAACATCTTCGTTACACAATATGTTTTGATACAAATAATTTTATCGATAAAATTATGACAATACAATTTGATGTTTCTGGTTTTATTAATTTTGATACACAATTTAATTTTTCATACGAAGAGCTAAAAACTAAAAATCAATTAATCATAATTGATGACTCAAGATTACTAAATTTATTTAAAGAAGATGTTAATCTTAAAAAATTAGGTATTGGTGGATTATCTTCAGAATTCCTAACAATATTTAGGCGTGTATTTGCAAGTCGCCTTGTGCCTCATGAAACACGTAAATTATTAGGTATGTCTATTGTTAAGGGTGTTTTGTTATTTGGACTGCCTGGCTGTGGAAAAACATTATTAGCTCGTCAATTAGGTGCTATTTTAAATTGTTCGTCATTTAAAGTTGTTAATGGACCAGAATTATTAAATAAATATGTTGGTGAATCTGAGAAAAATATTAGGGAACTTTTTGAGACGGCAGAAAATGATCCCGACGATGATAGTTTACATTTAATTGTGTTTGATGAATTTGATGCATTAGCAAAACAACGAGGATCAGTTCAAACAGGAATTAATGATACGATCGTTAATCAATTGTTATCAAAAATTGATGGCGTTAATGCAATAGAAAATGTATTGTTAATTGCTATGACAAATAGAAGAGATTTAATTGATGAAGCTTTATTACGACCAGGGCGTTTTGAAGTTCAAATTGAAGTTCCATTGCCAACTTATGAAGGAAGAAAAGAAATTATTAATGTTCATTTAGGAAAAAAACCAAAAACATCACTATCAAATGATATTGATATCGATTATATTGCTAAACATACTGAAAATTATACTGGTGCTGAATTAGAAGCAATTATTAAAAATAGTGAGACAATTGTTATGAAACGTTTTATTGATCCAACTAAATTAACAAAAATACAAATTGAACAACTTAAAACAAATTTTATAATTACAATGAATGATTTAATTATTGCGATGAATGAAATAAAACCTATGTTTGGTAAAGCTGATATTATATCTAAAACAACATTTATGTTCAATACAAATTTAACAGAACAAATTATTAATGATCATATTAAAATCATAAAAGAGAAAAAAAAATTATTATTTATAACAGGAGATCCAAAAACTGGAAAAACATCATTAGCAAATTATATTGCTATACAAACAAATTATAAATATATTGATGTTCTTAATAATGTCAAATTTATTTCTGAACCATCAATAATCAAAATAAATATGTTAAATAACTTTTTCCTTAATTCAGAAAAATGTTCAGAATCAGTTTTAATTTTAGATGATATCGAACAAATTTTAGATTTTCTTAAACTTCCATGTGAATCAGCTAGAATAAATACTCAAATTCTACATTTAATTATTGCACATATAAATAAAAAAATAAATACCGAACGATTAATAATAATAATTGGATCATATGATCGAAATTTTGATATTTCAACTCTTTTTCCATCACCATTAAAAATAACTACATAATTATTTTATGTAATATTATTATTTATTATAACTAAATTGCAAAAAAATGAAATATAAAAGTTATGAATATTATGTTATTGATATATAATAAAAATATACATAATGCAACAACAATATCAACAGATTGATACTATACCATTATCGATTTGTCAAAATAAGAGCAGATTTATTAAAAGATATGTTTCGAGAAATAGAATAAATAAATATTTTAACAATGATATTATTAAAACATTTAAATATAATAACCAGTTTATTGATTTTTGTAATAATACATGTTTGCTGAAAAATAACAATATTAATATTGACGTATCTGAGATAGAAAATATTCACACATTTAAAATCACAAATGGAAATGGAAATAAACATTGGGGTCAAAAGTTGTTTCCATTTAATTTGAATATGATTTATCAAACAAAAAACAAAAAGTGGTATTATTTATCATTAAAATATTTTGAATTTGGTTTTTTAAGCAAAAATATAATGAGATATACGATGAGTCAATTTTATTACAAAAATTTTTCAAAAGTAGCAAAGTTTATCAAAAATTTAAATATCATCGATCCAAATATTAGTGTATTTTTATATTTTGAACAATGTTTCGTTCATAATGAAATTGATATCAATACTATTCATAACGAGCCAATTTATAATAGAATTGTGCCAGAATTTTTTTGGAATTGTTATAATCAAGATGAAAATAAGCTACTATTTAAATATCAAGGAATTCACATTTATGAATCATTTGCATTACATAATATTATTAATGAACCAATTTTGGATATGTTCGATTTAATTATGAAACAAAAATTTCATACTGATTTTGATCCTATTAATACTGAATTAACTTCCACAATTCAAAATGATTTCGATAGTTATTCTGATGTTGGATCTACTAATTCTGATGTTAGTGATGATATTGAAAACACAATTATAATATCAGAAAATGAAGAAGATAAAAAAAAAGAAAAGAAAATTATCCAAGTCGATAATAATTTTATATTTTCTAAATTAATCGAGCTAATAAATAATGGTGACAATTCGTACGAGTATAATGATTTAATTATTAAAGTCGCAACAAATAATATTCGATTTCATGATATAGATATTACAAAAGTGAAATTTTTTAGTCCTTATACGACTGAAATTCATTCACGTTATGGATTACAACGTAATTCAATAACTTTTATTCTCATGCCAAATGGTAATGTCATCTTATATGAAGCTTATTATGATGATACAACTTGTGCTGGAAAACAAATTTTAATTAAAATTAAATGTCGTGAGACATTAAAATTAATGTGGCTAATAAATCATTTTGGTAAATGCAAATTAATAAAATCACATTACGCATCGATTGATGGAAATATAAATGAATGGAAATATAACGAAGAACTTAATTATAGCAACAATGATAAAATATTTATTTATCAATAAAAACAAATGCGATTTATATTACTCATTTCAACAAATGCGATTTGTTCACGAGTGTTCACAAGCGTTCACAAATCGCATTTGTATATTTTACCATTTTCTAATGAAATATTTTGCATGTAGTAAACTAAAGGTTTTAACACATTACAAGCTCCTTCAGTTATTGATATTGGACCTTTTGTTAAATTTGATGAAGTTTTTGTATAAACCCATGATGGATCAGCTAATACAATATACGAACCAACATAACAATCCATTTGTCGTTTAATTGTAAAAATTAATTGTTCGATAGCTGATTTTGTTGCATTTGTAACAGGATGATAAGGTGATTTTTCTTTGTATGTTCCTTCAAATGAAGTTACAAATATTAATAATTTATTAACTAAACTTGTTTTAACACACTTCAAAAATGATCTTATTAACATTGTATTACCAATAATATTTGTCATAACAGGAGAAATAATTTCTTCATCAGAAGTATTGTCAAGTGTTTTTAACCAAATACCAGTTTCATTTCTTTTTCTATCACCATTAAATTCAATTTCTTGATTTTCATTAGCTTCTTCATTATAATGCAATGTTTCAAATGCATTTAAAATAATGACATCATACATATCATTTTCAATTTCTTGACAAATAAATTTAACTGATTCAATATCTTTTAAATTCATTTTTTTATTCATAATAAAATTTTGATGTGTTGTGAGTTGTGGATATCTAGTTGTAATTGTAACATTTTTATTATTTTTAAATAATATATTAGCTATTTCAGCACCAATACCACATCGTCCACCAGTAATAAGAAATTTAGTCTCTCTCATCATTTCACTATTATCAATAAAATTAATTATATCATTTGTTGATAAAACATTTGTTTGTTCATTGATATGACTACATTTGTAACAAAAATGATTTAATTCAGACATAATAATTAAATCATGACATCTAATACATTGTTTACATACCGAAAATGCTTGTAAAAATGGTTTGTACATTTCTCCAAAATATATATCATGAATATTATTCGAATATTTTCCTATTGTTGCTCCAACATTATTATTATCTTCATCTAAATTTTCTTTTTCTGCTATGACATTACCATTTATTAGTATAATATTATTTAACATCGGACTTAATATCCCACATTGTATATTTAAATTATTATCATCAATGCTCTCATAATTGCACTTAAATCCGCGTTTAATATATTTATCAACACAATTTGCGACTCTATTTTTTAATTGTTTCGTTAAATATATATCTGTAAAATATGATATCCCAGTTTCCATAAAAATATCAAATCTATTTTTAGCATATTTAAATTTATTATCGACAATATCATACCCGATACAAACTAAATCACCATGATAAGATGCAAAAATATCGGCTATGTCATTAGTTTCGGGTAATATAAGTTGGTATATAAAGCCATTTTTAAGTTTCCAATTTAGTGTATATTGATATTTAATAATCGTTTCAATGTCATCCTTAAATATTTCTTTCATTATCGTATCAAATTTAATTATTATACTCGGTGAATATTTCCCTATTATATACATATCGACATCATGTGGTTCAATATTTTCTGATTTTAATACTGATTTAATAGCTACCGAACCAGAAATAAAAATATGAATTCCTTCATATCGTAATTGATCAATCAACTGTTTATTGATTATTGAATACAGTTTAATTATAGCTTGATTATTGTTGTTATAATTTTTTGGAATATCGACATCAGAATAATTACGTGTACAATTTTCGTGTTTTTTATCTATCACATCGCGAATATATTTGATATATCGTTTACAGTTATGAGATATTTGATAATTTTTTGGTTTTTGTTCGATTGATTTGAACATTATTATAATTATTTAATATGTAATAAAATAATCGTGATAATGTTTCTATTTTTCAATTTTTCATATTTCATGCTCGGCGATTTAAGATTGTTACAATTGATAACATATAAAAAAATATTTTATTATAAATAGTTGTACATTAATAATGATTTTTAAAAAATTTTAATTAAAAATTAGTTCATACATTTTTTGTGCTGCAATCATTTTTGCTGTTTTTTTATTATTTCCTTTGCCATCAGTTATTTTATCCAAAAATGTACAAACAATAATAAATTCGCCATTATTTTCGGAACTATCATATGATGGAAGTGATAGTTTATTTTTTTGTGCGTATTCTTGTAACATATTAATAAAATTATCTTTCGAGCTTTTAATTTTGAATAAATTTATTGGTACTTTAATTTCGGTATTTGGTAATTTAATATTAAAATTTAATGATGAAAATAATTTTTCTCCTAATTTATATGATATTATCGCATCATTCGCACAATATTGGATATCTTGAATATTCATTGGTTCATCCCAATTATTATTTTCATGTTTAAGTTTTTGGATGCCAAGATTAAATAGCTCGGCACAGTTTTCTAAACTTGGATTTGATATTCCTTTTAATGTAAATATAGTTTCTAAATCTATATGCCCAGAACAAAATCCTAATTTCAAACAAGTCGATAATATTTTCATATCTTTATCAATATTTATACCTGTTTTTATCCATGATTTTTTTTGTAATATTTTTTCTAACTTATTTGGTAACACTTTGTTAAACATACATAAATCTATAACTAAACACATTTTACTATTAGCAATCTGTAATTTGCATAATACAGAGTTATCACATGGTTCGTATATCCAATTATATGTTTTATTTTTTTCAACCATTACAAATTCACAGTCTAATCCAATTAAAAATGTTTTAGGATTTTTATTTATAAGTGATGTTTCTTTGAATTTACAATAAATTTCATTAAATTGTTCAATATTTTGTATAAATATTATTTCCATTTTTTTAATAATATTATATATTTATCATATGTCTAATTAATGATAATTTTTCAATTTTTTATTATAATTTTGAAATGTTGAAAAAAATAATATTATTGTGTTAAGGAAAATGAATAATACCAGACACTTAAATTATAGATTAATTTTTTGTAGTAAATTAAACATATATTTTTATTTATTAAAATTAATAGATAAAATTTTTTTCTGAAATTT
>Ga0209319_1000834_pt1 | contig 31814 bp, 40 predicted proteins | sample RifGroE2_FD_184000 | JGI IMG/M metagenome (GOLD analysis project Ga0209319, IMG submission 184000) | Groundwater microbial communities from Rifle, Colorado - Groundwater E2 (SPAdes) (version 2) | ecosystem: Environmental > Aquatic > Deep subsurface > Groundwater | place: Rifle, Colorado, United...
CGATGCAGCGGACATTGAACGCCTTGAGCGAGAGAACGCAGAGAAGCAAAATGCAATCCTAACGAGCAAACTCTTGCGGACGATCCATGTTGAAGGGAAGGGGCTTGTCAATGTTTATGTCGATGCCGCGGATTATGCTACTCTTGAGCGAGAGAACGCCGCCCTTCGCACCGAGCGCGAACAATTAACAGGGGAAATCCACAACCTGAAGATTGACCTGAAAAGCACGATTGAATCCAACAATGAGATGAGCGATAAAATCGGAGACCTCAAGGCAGACAAAGCCCTGCTTGAAACCGAACTCACGCGTCAGATAGACGGCTACCGGGCAGAGGTTGCTGATCGCGAAAATGAACTGATGAAAGCCGGGACTGCCCACGACAACGCACAAGCAACGATCAACGGACTCAAGGCCCGCGTCGCTCTCCTGGAGAAGACGTTAGACCGTTGTGAAGTGTGGGAGCACTGGGACGATGAGGAGGTAACGTCATATTGCGCTGTCTGTGGCGGTGGACGCGGAAGCGACAATGGGTGCATTGTCCACAAGCCCGACTGTATCGTCCTCACCTGTAAAGAGGACAAGGTATGATCACCCCTTACTACCAAGAGGAGGGAAAATGAAAGAGATAGTCATTCAAGACCCCGGTAAACATTGGCGCGAGGTAGATTTCTTTCTGCGCCTTCATGGACACCTGCCCGATCAGAACTGTGGCGGGGCCGCAACTGGCGCCTGCAAGTATACGCCCGACGGCAAAGCGATCAACGAACTCAACGATTATGTGGAGAAACTGCGCCAAGACCCGGAATATGTGAAAAAAGAAAAAGCGGTACAGGAAGCGCAAGAACGGTGGTTTCTTAAACAGGGCAGAGAGGCAAAAGAAGATTACCTGACCGAGATCAAGAAAAGAGAGGGTGCGACCACCAATCTGGAACGTTTCAAATCCGAGGTGCTCGGCGTATGGCCAAAATCTGGGGCGAGTCCTGATGGGCGACGCGAACAGTCAAAAGACTGCAAGGCTTAGTATGAAAACGAAAATTGTTCGCCCACAGCCGCCCCAACATTAAGGATTGGGGGAATGAATCAAGATTGGTGGCAGAAAAATAATTCGGGACGCAAACATTGAATCATGATTTCAAGATTATTTTCTGGCGATTGTGAAACGGATTTGTAGGGTTCGAGGCTGTTTCGACACATGCCCCTTGACAAGATTTCCAACCGATGTATAATGAGTTAGGAGCGCACATTGTGCATTGGCGAACTAAAAACGAAAGTGAGAGGGCGACATAAATGTCAGGTGTTATATTGTATGGTAGAAGATCGGGAGAATCCCGAATCGTTCTGTCACATGCACTGGAGGACGTCATGAAGAAACAATTCAAACGGCATGCTGCACTCGAAAGATGGCTTTCGTCAAAAATCGGTTTGCGATGCTTCTTTCAAAAGCAGGACGGCAAGACATTGTTGACTGGCTACATTTCGCGAAGGGGCCGGACTTTCTTTGTTCAAGAATTTGTTGATGGCGGGTTTGATATATTCATCGCCGCTTGTTCCGACAATGATACAGCAAAAACATTGAACCAGAGTACGCTTTATCTTGATTCAGACCTGATCCAGACAAAACCGCGGAAGGGGGAGGTCGAATGGAAATAATCCAGGACAAACGCAAGTGGCGGGTTCGGCCAACTCTGGAAAATCTGAAATGTCCCTTTTTATACTATCCCGCAAACATCCACGCTTGCCGTCATCCAGATCATCCAGAGCAGGATCCATCAGACTCGCCGCTTTGCGATGCGGATAAATGCCCAATCAAGGTGATGACGGGGGGAAACAATGAGACGGGGAAGATATTTGAGGGCGAGCACCTCAATAAAGCGCGGGCTATTCGAGTTGCCCGGTTCCTACGTTCCGAGGGAATCAGCATCAGGAAGATCATGCGGCTTATGGATTACAAATCCCCGCGGTCAGTTCAAGATTTATTGGAGACCGATTCAGGGACGGGAACGAGTGTCTGGCCGCCCGAAGAAAAAGGCTATACCGACGGGAAGTATTAAACTCAAAACAACATAAAGGAGCAAAGTCATGGTACGAGCAAAATTCTACGTTCAGGATATCACCCCGCAAGAAGGGGAAAACCCCGGAAGTGTAAAACTCTACCCGGTGATAAGTGGAAGCAAAGAAAACGAACGCTTTTTCCAATGTACACCGGCGGGTGAAATCAGACTTTACGTTCTAAACCCCGCGGCTCTGGCTGAGTTTGAAGTGGGAAAGGGATACTACATCGACTTCACAAAAACCGAATAAAGGAATAAAATTATGAGAAAACTAAAGACTGCAATCCTCTTTCCGTTTTGTTTGGCGGGTGTAGCCGCTGGAACGTGGGCAAAATATCACGGCGCACAATGGATCGTTTTCAAAGCGGTGTGTCGCGAGGCGCGCGCACTGGCGAGTGTTGCGAGTCTACCAACCAAAACTAAAACCGAATAAGGAACGCGACCATGCGACACTTGCAGGACACCAAACCACAGATGACGGCAAAGCAATTACGATTCGAAATTCGCAAAGCTATTAATTTGGCAATTCGCGATGGAGTTAGGCAACGCCGCGAGGCCGCAAAGAGGAAGGAGGTGGTCAGGGCGTTGACGACGCAGAGTTATATCAACGGATTGTTGGTTGCGAAAGAGATACTGCGGGCTGTGGGCGAACGCATTTGATCGCCGTCAATCGTTTAAGGCAGATGGAGTTATTTTCCTATCCCAAAGAGGGAGAGAAGAAGTGACCTATATTCCGCAACAGTGTCATCACGGAGAAATGCGAAAGTTCTGCTCGGATTGTAGTCCGGCGTTTCGCAAAAGGAAAGAAGCGGTGCAGAGGCGGTTACAACTTGAGGGTATTGGCGCGATCATGGTGGGCGAATATCTACACAGTTCTCTCCAGCTCTACAAAGAAACATCGAGGTATTACTACTTTATCAAGGGCGATGTGCGAATCAGAATAACCAAACGGGCACTCGATGAACGTCTCGAATCTGCCAAAGAGGCAGAGAAGAAATGAAAACATTGATGCTGTTAATACTATTCACGAGCATCGCCGCAGGGCAGGAAAGAACAACAGAAGTCAAGCCGTACGAAGAGAGGATGGCCCTACCCGATACAATCCAGCCGCCGACCGAAGCGCAGATCACCAAGATGTTATCGAGACATTACTCGGTAGGCGTCCTCCTTTCCCTTTATTCCCGCTACGAGAAGGAGTGCTACGACGATTCGACGCTCACAAACGGCGCCATATTCAGAACGTGGAATAGCGGAAGTGAATGGTGGGTGCAGGGGTATCGCAAAGACGCTGAGACAATGGACGTGAATTTTGTCCGATGGGAATCACGATGGCTCCACCGCGCCCCATCCTTCCCCGGCTTCATTGAATTTCTGCGGAGGACGAAGTGAAGCTCGCAGCCCTCTCTGACGAAGAACTGATCACAGAAGCCGAACGCTTACTCGAAGCATCCGGCGTCTCGGACAGGGCAGCGGCCTACAAGGAACTGCTCAAACGCTTCAAAGAAAAGGTGATAGATGCCAAGACTGAAGAAGGTAGATCATGATGCAATGATGCAGCACTGTGCTGACAGAGATACCGAAGGGAGGATAGAGTGCATCTTCAAGACCGTTCAGAAGCACCCGTACCCATGCAGGGGAGAGGTATTACTCCATCACAGCAACAACAACCCCAACGACAACGAACCTGAGAATTTAGAGAATTTATGCAGGGGGCACAATGCTCGCACTGACCCGCGCGGTCGTCAAAGAAGTCCCAAGTTTAATGGTATCAATCGCCTAAAGCAGTATCAACAAGACCATGACGTAATAGGCAAACCGCCTCAAATGGAGAAGGGGGAACAAGCTGAGGCTTTCTTCCGGCTCTACGTAGTTGAACTACTGACGCGAGAAGGCGAACACCGTGTCGAGGACGTAATCGACGCAGCAAAGAATGAGTTTAACAAGCGCACCAAGAACACCGTCTCCCAAAAAGCCTTATTCAGCTACTACAAGTCAATGCGGAACCCGATAAACGGAACGCTCCACGAATTTGAGAAAGGTGAAGAATCATGGGTGAAACTGAAAGCGTAAGGGCCTACAAGACTCTAAGCGGTAGCACCTGCCTCATCCACGACGAAGAGGGTGTACTCGCCTACATCCGGAGCCTCAAGCCGGGGGACACCATCAGGATCAAGGCCGTCGTCATGCCAAAATCAGAGTTTGACGCACTACCGGACGTGGAGGCTTAATGTCTGTTGACCGTCTCCCCCGTGCTCAGAAGTCCAGCGACAAGGCCCTGGCCCGTAGATCAGCCCTGACGAAGGTGACGTGGGCGCTCGATCACCGAGCGGAGCTTGCAGTCCTCAAGAACGGCCTCAGATACTACGAACTCGCCAGGAGCCTGAAAGAAAAGATCGACTCCGGTGAAGAACTTCAGAAGTGGCAGTATCAAGACGCTGACACCTGTTACGAGATGACGATGAAAGCCCTCGGCCTTCCATTCGTCGCAAAGAAGTTTGACAGACCGAGAGGAAACTTGAGGCATCCCAAATGACTAAATCCAAATGGTTCATCCTTCTCTCTGTGCTCACGATAGCGACCGGCATCACCATAGCGTACCGATCAGTACAGAGCCTCGTCGACGAGATCACGGACGAGCTTTTCAACAATCCCGATAACTGGGGGATATAGTGACCTGTCCCCGTTGTGATAGCCCTAATACCGTACCCGCAATGGTCAGAGGAAGGCAATCTACAGGCGTCTACGGCCTCATCAGGTGGTGCAACGACTGTCAACTCCCATTCGGTGAGGCTTGGAAGCCGCCAAAGCAAGAGCCTGTGACACCCAAACGGAGAAAGAAGAAGTGAGACCCCGCTCCGGCATATCGAACGAAGAGTACCTAGAGCAATCCCTGAATGTCTTCGTGATGCTTCTCCACACGCGAGAACACGCTCACTTCATCAAGGCATGGCAGATTGAACTCCTGACCGGGATTGACACGAGGATCATCGCCGATATGGTCAGAGCCTTCCAACGCCAGGGCTTTGCCATTATCTCAGGAGACGGCTATAAGATGGCCCGGACCCGGATGGAATGGCTAAGGCATTGCGTGAAAGAACGCCGAAGGTTCAGGACCGGACTGGCGAACATCGAGGCAGCCGCAAAGAAGTATGTCGAATCGAAAGAACTCACCCTGTTTGAACAGGAAGCCGCATAAACCCAAACGAAAGGACCCATCTAAATGAAACAACTATCAGCCTTTGAAAACGACGCCGCAGATCCCGCGGTAGCCAAAGCCGCAGATCACTACGTCGAACTCCTTGACGAGAAGAAGGCTAACGCGGAGAAACTGGACGCCCAGAAGTCCCGCCTCATCTCCCTGATGAAAAGGGCCAGCAAGACCCGTGTTGTCCACAAAGGCAACATCATCGAAGTAACCCACAAGGACGAAGTAGAAAACATCAAGATCAAAAAGGCGAAGACTGTAGCGTGACCCCACGTCGCTGTAAATGTGGCAGGCCCAAAGGCCCGACGGCCCAGACCTGTCAACGCTGTGCTGGAAAGCGCAATGCAAAGGAAGAACTCCTGCACCGCAGGCATTGCCCGCTATGTGGAAAGGCGCGCCGCGGAACCCCGCAGCTCAAACGAGAGTACGCCTATTGCGGATTCTGCATGGCTCTCATCCGGTTACATGGTCAGGCAAAAGAGGCGTAAGACCTCCTGCACTTGCGATTGGATAACAAAAAGGCATATTGACTCCCGTGAAAGTCGCACACGCGACCGGAGGGAGTATGGAAAAGAAACTCAAGGGTAAGTATCTCAAGTTTGCCGAACTAATTTTGCAGGATGTCAAACAGATCGACGCATACATTGGGGCCGGATTCAAAGCAAAGAATCGAAACGTCGCCGGTGTCGAGGCGCATCGACTCCTAAGAAAGCCTATTGTCGCGGAATACATTTCCCGGCGTCGCGAAGAACTCGCAAAACAACTTGAAAACGAAACTCTCGTAACCAAGCGCGATGTCATTCTCGAACTCAAGTATCTTGGATTTTCCCGTATCAACCGCGTCCTGTCATTCAACAAGAACAGCATTACGCTCAAGGATAGCAGCAAGATCGCGGATGAAGACCTCGCCGCAATCGAAAGCGTGAAGGAGACGAAGGAAGGTATCAGTGTTAAGATGTACGACAAGATTCAACCGCTCATCAAGATCGGAGAACATCTTGACATATTTGAGCCAGAAGAACTTGACCCGGATCGTCCGCGCACTGTTAATGTCAACGTGCGTGTCTATGGTGCTAAGCGCGACTACAGGTTCAATGTCTCTACAAGTTGACTATACGCCGCCCGATGTTTATCTGCAACCGAAGCAAGCCGAGTTCCTGGAGATGGTGCAGACCTCGCAGGCGACAACGCTTGGTGTAGGTGGAGCAAAAGGCGGGGGGAAGTCGCACGTAGGCCGCACAGCAATCTACCTTCGCCGTCTCTGGTATCCGGGAACGAATGCCCTCATCTTCCGCAGAACGTGGGCCGAGGTGAGAGACAATCACCTGAAGCCGTTATTCTCCGAACACCCCGAATTAAGAAAACACTATCGCTCACAGGATAAGACCATCTCCCTCCCGTGGGTGGGTAGTGAGATCACGTTCGGTACCGCAGAGCACGAACTGGATATTCTCGCCTATCACGGTCGTCCGTATGCGGACATCCTGGTTGACGAATCTCAGATGTGTACGCCCTGGATGATCTCGAAGCTGAAAGAATCCAACCGCGTAGCACACAAGTCCGACATCACCCCGAAGATGTTCCTCGCAATGAATCCCGGCGGTATCAACCACAGCTATCACAAGCGGGTATTCATCACGAAAGATTATGAGGGCAACGAAGACCCGAACGATTTCGCTTTCTTGCAGATGTATGGCTGGGACAACGCTCAGTGGGTGCTCAAGGCGCTGGAGAAAGGCAAACTCACCTTTGACGATTACTATTCATGGTCAACACAGAAGCGGTTCGTGTGGTTTGTCACGAAGTCAGACTATGGGAAGAAGCTCTGGCAACTGAACGAGTCCGACCGGCGCGCTCAGTTGTTCGGTGACTGGGACATCTACGCGGGCCAGTTCTTCTCAATGTTCCGGCGTCAGCTTCACATCAAGCCACAATTTGAGATCCCCGAAGACTGGCGAAAACTCGGTACGATCGACTGGGGCCAGAGGGGAGTACTCGAGATACAGGCGGGAGACTTCCGGGGTAACAACTGGAATTTTGGCGAAGTCTACACAGAGCACGAAGCCGCAACACCGAGAGCAAAACAGATGGCCGAGTACTTGCTGGAGAAGAAACTCTACAAACTCCCGATCCAGTATGACACAAATATGGAGATCGACCTATCGGAAGTAGGTTACGAGAAGGTTCCGATAAGGACATTCGAGCAAGTGTTCAAGGAGATGATGGGCGATAAGGCCCCCAAGCTGTTCAAGGTCTCGAAATCCACCCCCGATGCACGAGACTACCGCGAGTTCTGCAATGACGTTGTAAAGGAATGGCTGAACTGGGAGTATGACAAAGCCGGGAACTTGACGACAAGACCAAAGAGCTACATCACCGAGAACTGCACGAAACTGATTGAATCCATCACATCACTCCAGCACCCTGAGAAGAACCCGACCGGGAGAGACTTTGACCGCAAGATCGGACTGCAAGACCCGTTCGATGCCTACAAGATGGGACTCGTAGCGATGATGCCCTCAAAGCCAAAGCCCAAAGCCAAAGAGCCGACGTGGTTCGAGATACTCGCAGCACAAAGAGCAAGAGCAGTAGGAGTGCCGGATTGGAAGGACCCGTTTCATGTCTAACCTCGTCCCCATATCGCTCTCGACCCTAGAGTATGATTTCACGATCACCGCGGACATTAAGGAAAAGGGATTGTTTGATGGCGACAGTGTTCACGCAGAGATTCCTCACGGGACAAAGACGTTCATCTTGTGCTATGTAGATCGAGCCTGTCCAACGATGATACCGTTTCATGCAAGGATGTTTTTCAACTAACCACTCACAGAAAGGATTCACGTCATGAAATCAGCCCAGGAAATCACCACACGCATCGCAGAGGCGAAGCAGGAACTCATCGGTATCACGAACCCGTGGGTGGCGACGCCGGGCCAAAAGAGTCCCGGTTTCATTCCGCCGGTTGAGACGAACGAGCTGAAGAAGGCCGCGAACACCGATCTCACAGCATCACCTGATCCGCCCGTCGAAGAGCCGCAGAGTCCGCCCGAAGCCACAGACCTCGAAGAGAAGGAAGAGAAGGCAGAGTAATGGGCCACCGTCCAAAATCCACAGACACGACCTTAAACGTATCGGGTGAGACCTACTGCAAAGCGGCTGGTCATCACCCGGTACGACGTGAAGGAAAGGTCGAGTGTTCTACCTGCGGAATCCCGCTTCCTGATGATACCCCGGTTCTTACGCCAGGGCGCCATGTCTACGCGTTCAGGGAGGGGAAACTCGTCGAAGTCTCAATCGAGGAAGTCCGGGCAATGAAGCGCAAGAAGGTTCACTCACTCACCAAGCCGGGACCGGCGGTGACGATGGACGCGTTCATAGGGGAATTTGAAGACGACGCCTTACAGTCAAGGCGGAAATTGGTATCGAAGGGGCGCTGAGATGCCATCAAGATCGACATATTGTTACGTCCCAGTGAGGATCAAGTCCCTTTGCGGTGAGCGTAGATTCCGGCGTAGAGCGACAAAGAGAACGCGGGGCAACACTGACTACTACCGCGTCCTAAAGCCGATTGAAGTAGCTAATGGAGAGAGCGTATCGTTTCCATTTCCAAACTCTTACCAAGACATACCGTTGAAGCGAATGAAGGGGAGATAACATCATGGCAGCACTCAAGATTCCAAACCTGTCGAACCCAACGGAGAAGTCCGAGTTCGAGACGATCATCGAACAATGGGTGCGCGACGACTCTGAAGCCCAGGCCGAGTACTGGGATGAATGGAATGACGTTGACGACCGGCTGAACTCTGACGTTGTTGTTGCCGGAATGAGCCAGCGATACACGGACGATCTGGCGGCGATCAACTCCCCGCTTGAGGATAAAGACAAGTCCAACTACCGGAAGCAATTCGTACAGCTTAACCGGGGCAGGGCAAACCACGAAGCCGGATTGGGTGACTTCCTCGACATCGGCAAACGGCTGTCGATCCGTGGCCGCACGAAGAACGACTCCAAGATAGCCAAAGTGATTCAGGCAAGGGTAGAGTATATCGAAGATTCCGAGATGCTGCCGACGATGGTGTATTTCCCCCTGTTCGATAACGGCTTTGCGAAGGGGCTTGGGTGGATGAAAAGTTCCTACAACCCCAGGGCGAACAAGATGAAGGGCAAGATCGACGTTATCACCGTGAACTGCCGGGACGTGCTTGTGGATTGCCGAAGCCGCGGGCCGTTCTTCCGCACGGCACGCAGGAAAACCCACCGCTTCCAGCTATCGCTTGACGAGGCGCGCGAGCGTTACAAGAAATTCCCGGCCTTTGACATTAATCGTCTCGCCGCCGATCAGGACTATGACGCGCCCTATAAGCGCACAGCCTCGAACACGGAAGAATTCGCAACCTTCTATGAGGTTCACTTCTGTCAGACCGAACTCAATCACTACGGTATCGACCCTGAGACGGGCAACCTGTCGGGGAAAATCTCGAAAGAAGAGTTTGACGAAGCGATCACGAACCAGGCCGCAGCGCCCGCGGTGCTTGAAGGTGACGAGGAAGAAAAATACTACGCCGTGCTCTATAACCACACCACAGGCCCATTCGCAATCGAGGAAAACCCCTACGGGCTTGACGTTCTGATTCCGCTCGTGAACATCGATACCGATGGAAGGCTCTATCCACTCGGCGATGTCATGGTTTATGCGAACCTGCTGGATCTTCTGGATGTGCTCATCACAGTGTTCGTCCACATGGCCAAGCGCAGCAACAAGCCGATTGCCACAGGCGATGTCGGTCAAATGATTCTCGGTGAGATTCAGCCGATGATTGAGAGCGCGCTCGAACACGGAGGGTTTGCTCCGGGCGTGAAAGAGATATTCTACCAGCAACCGGCGAACGCCCAGCTTGTGATGAACCTCATCACAATGGTCATCGGATGGATTCAGGACGCGGTATCGAAGCACTCGGCGACGATGGGCGAACTCCCGTCGAAGCAGATTTCAGAGGCGACATTCCAGGCCATGATTAGCCGCGACCGCAAGTCCCAGGGCCGCAAGGACATCTGCATCACCTACGCGCTCACGTCACTGGCGAAGCTGATGGTCAAGATGATTTGCATGAACGAGACCGAACCGGACTTCCAGCCCGTGCTCGATGCCAAACCCGGAAGCCCCGAATATATCCCGGTCAATCAACGCTGGTCAGAGGTTGAATACATGGGCCATATCGCGGAGATGTTCAACATTCCGCAGACAGGCCAGACCCCGCAAGAAATCCAAATGGTCGAGAACCAGCTCAAAGAAGCCCGGAAAAGGTTCGAGTCCGAGAACCAGGTGGACGTGGAAGAAGGCGAAGGCTGGATCATCCCAACCTACCCGGAAAACCAGAACGAGTTCACTCTCGATCAGTTGGTGGCAATGCAGGAAGGAAGCGGCCTCTCGGAAGAAGAGTATCTCGCCGCCTACCAACCGCAACAAGGCCCGATCAAGATATACGTGGTGAACAACCTCGACCGTGATGCGGACCTGAACATCAAGTACGCCGTCGATACCGACTACAAGAACGATCCCAGCTACAAAGCCAACAAGGTGATGACGCTGAGGAAGGCCGGTGACTTGTCGAGAATCGACCTTTACCGCGGTCTTGAGGAACCAAACCCCGAAGAACTGATCGAGAACTTGCGCAAGGAGCAGGCCGACAATCAGACGCTAGAACTCGCGCGTCAACTCTCAGCCAACCCCGCGATGATGAAAGCCGTCATCACGATGATTCAGCAGGTGGGAATGAACGGAGGAAGTCAAGCACCAGGTAAACCCAAACCACAACCAGAGGCACAGCCTCAAGGAGCATAATGAACGAACAACAATTCACCGACCGCGCAAAGAAGCTCACAGAGCTTCGGAAGCACTTAGACGACCTCGCGTTAATCAAGAGGTCGCGGACTACGCAATTTTCTGTTGACGTAGCAACTGGCGGCCCTATACTGCCATCTTGTATTGGCGAATACTGTTCGCGTTACGATCTCAGTGATCTCGTCGGAAAAGGCGCAGTCCAGACCATCGAATCCATCTTCCGCGAAGCCCTCAAGACCCGTATCGAATCTCTCACCCGCGAGATCAAAGAACTGGAAGATGTTTCCAGCATGGAAGCGCAGGGATTCAAGAGGGCATGGCCGCTTACCTGTGGGTGGTTTGAAGGGACGCCGAGAGTTCAGACGATACTCCAACTCAACGCGAAGGTAGAAAACCTATTCAACGACGTTGAAATATGGTATCGTGAAAAACCAACAGGAGACCGCCCATGATCCATCCCCCAGACTCAAAGCCGGTAAGCGCGCTTGTCAATGGCGTAATCCGTGGTCGGCAACTTCTCCCTGTGCAGGAATTCGCGGACGTTCTCCTTCAACTTCGTGGAGATCCAAACTGTCCCAACAGTAATTGTGGCGGAAGGGGATGGGATGGATTCGCCAGGTTCCCGGATGGGACGATCAAACTGAACGCCTGCCCCATCTGCGCGACCTACGGTGAGACAGAACTCCTGATGGTCCTCCGCGGAATCAACGCCACAATGACACAGGTGAACGCTCTCGGCGCGGCTTTATCAGAATGCCTGGAACGTATCGAGAAGAATCAGGCAGGTAATCACGAAAGCACACTCGCGGTACTCGAGCGCGTAGAGGCAAGGCTCAATCGTCCGGGTATCTTCCGGCGGGTTATAGATTCGTTCAAGTCACGTTCATAGTCAGCTTGCCACTTGACATCGGGCTAGGACCTCGTGCCCCAGCCTCAGAGCGCGGCAAGCGGGCCGTTCATCGACGACCTGTACTCAGGCGTTCCGAGCCAACTCCAAGCGTGCCATTCTGGTGGCGCACGCATAACGAGAGTCAGCCACCGGGTTTTTATCATGCAAATAGTTTTCCCTTGCACTTGGATACGAGAACAGCATATTGTGACCTGAGATGAGCGACGAACAGAAAATCGATTGGGCTTTTTTCATTTCACCCTCATCGTCGCACACGCGACAGGAGAATTGACCAATGGCAAAAGAAACCGAAACCGACATCCTGACCGACGCATTGAAAGTCGTTGGTGCAGAAGAGCGTCAAGAAGGAATGCCGACACCATCGGAGATGGAAGCTCTCGAAGATGGCTCTGGCGCGGCTGATGAAACAGCAGAAGCAGCCGAGACGGAAGCGAAAGAAAAACCCAAACCCCTCGACGGTATCGACGTTGACCTTCTTGAAGAGAAGGTTACGAAGGGCGAAGAACTTACCGAAGCCGAGCAGAACGCGCTCGACATCATCAGTGAAAAAGTAGAAGAGCCGGAGAAACCCGAAAAGACGTACACCATCGCCGGGAAGAACTACACGTTCGAGGAAATGGAATCGAAGTTCCGCTCTGAGACGGACAACGAGGAAACAGCCTTCCAACCATCGGGACTTGAAAAAGCAGTTGACGCATTCGCCAAGTCCCAGAACCGTGAAGCGGCTCACGTCGCAACCTCAGAGAAACAGAAGGCGCTCGCTCAGGAGTCCCGGCAGATCGCAGCCGAACGTCAGCAGGTGGAGATCGAGAAAGCCCGCATCGAAACCCAGCAACTCGCCATTGAACGCGACCGCAGCCGCATCGAGAAGTTGAAAGAGAAGTTGACGGCGAAAGCTGGCAGCACCGTCACGGAAGCCGACACTCAGAACCCGGAGACCGGCCTCACCGATGTGAAAAAGCTCCACGAGTACGAGGCGAAACTTCAGGCCCAGGAACAACTCGCCGAGATCGCCGAAGAAGAGCAAAGAATTTCAAGCGAGGAAGCGCATATCAATGCGAAACTCGCCTACGCAACATTGAAGTCGGTTCAACTCGCGCACCCGCAGTATCGGACAACCGATGACCTGCTCGTGATAGCGAAAAAGATCACGCAAAACCAACAGATCAGTGCAGAGGACAAAGCCAAATTCCTGGCGCTTCGTTCGATGTATGCTGAGGCTGCCACAGCGCAGCTATCTGTTGATGATGTCTATGAATCCCGAAAACTTCATGGACAGACATTGCCCGAAGTTGCACCGCCAACCGCAGGGACCCGGCCAGGACTTAAAAAACTAAACCAAGAACGAACTCTGGCTGAACAGGCCGCAGCCATCAAACGCTACAAGGAACGCGTTGCCAAGAACCCGCGATTCGCAGAGTCCATCGGTGGTGGTCCGCGTGGAAAAGAAACCCGCAGACCGGCCCAGTTGATGAACGAAGAAGAGCGAAGCGTCCGGGCAGACAAAGGCGATCCTATGGCGAAGAACTGGTGGAAGACGCCGAAGCACTAGGGTTCAAGATGTAGAAAGGCAGGGTTACGAGTATGGCGGACGTACCAGCGTTGGTCCCGAAAAATACTCCGTTGACCACCGTATATGCGACGACGAATGCAGTTGATTTCAGCGCCGATCTTACGGAGGATCACGAGTCGGAAGTGCCCCTACTGGCACTGGTCAACCGGCTCCGGTCCGAAAAAGCAACGGAAAAGGAATATAAATTCGCAGTCAGTCGTTTCATGCCTCGCACCTCAACCGTGAGTGCCGCGGTTGATGCCACCGCAGTCGGCGTCTCGGCGACGATCACAGTGGCAGAGGGCGGCTATTTCAACGCGGGCGACGTAGTTGAAGTCCCCGACGTGAATGACGACGCGACACACACCTCACAGCTTTACCTCACCGTAGTCTCGACGAACACCTTGACGGCCCGGCCCTACAAGCCCGCAACCTACGGCTGTTCGGCCATTGCCGCCGATGCGGTTATCCGGGTGCTCTTCTCAGCCACAGAGGAATCCTCGGACGGTCGGTATTCACACCTGACCGTTCCCACGGTGTACACGCAGTACATCCAGATTTTCGAGGATTACTTCTCGGTCGGCAACATCCAGCAGGCGTCCAAGCAGTACACGACCCCCGAAGCGATCCGGGGACGGGAAGAGAAGCGCAAGAAACACGCCGTCGATCAGGAATACGCGATGTATCTCGCTCTCGGTGTGGAAGACACATCGACCACAGGAAAACCGCGACGCCAGATGTACGGGCTGAAAAGCCAGCTCACATCGAACGTCTTCCCGTACGGTGACGTGCTCGAAAAAGGCGAACTCTGGAAGGCTATGGTTCAGATCCACAACCCGGCCTATTCCGGTGGCAACAAGCGCCTCATCATCTCCAGTGGTGATTTCCTGGCGCAAGCCAATGATTTCGCCTCTGACACGCTTCAGACAACCACGCGCGAATCGACCTGGGGTCCCGACATCACGGACTTCCAGTTTGCCGGTAAGGTGTGGTCATTTGTCGAAGCTCCGGTTCTTTCCGCTGCGCGTCCGGGTTGGGCGTTCATCCTTCAGCCGATGTTCCTGAAGAAACGCGTCCTCATCCCGACCACGTACCGGATGAACGTGCAAACGCCGAAGTCGAACTACAACGAGCATGGTTTCATCACCGCAATGGCGCTTGAGACCCGGCTCGAAGAGGCAATGGGCTACTTCAAGCCGTAGCCTTTTCTCATCACTCTCTCTAGAAAGGGTTACTCACATGAGTAACAAGACCATAACGCTCGAATGCGTCTACTCGGGCGCTCAATACTTCAAGCTGAAGATCGGTAAAGACCGGCACTTGAAGTTTGTTGGTGGCAAGGCAACACTCACCGAGGAACAGTGGGAATCCGTCAAGCTCCAGGTGAAGAACTCCAGCAGGCCGAATATGATCGGTTTGGAGTTTGGACCTGTTGGCTCGGTTAAAAACCCAGCCGTCATCGAGCCGATCAAGACCGTCCGCGGACTAGACAAGGGCAGTATCGCCATGTCATCGCCCGTAAGGGCCGAGAAGTCAGTCGAAGATCACATCGCCGACGTGGATGCGGAGCGCACCGGCGCTCAACCGCAGCCAAAGGCGAACGCTGACGAGATCAGCCCGGAGCAGGCGGCTTCACTTGTGGCCGACGAGCAAGAGAATCAACGCTTACTCGCAAAGCAGGCCCAGATTGACGTTGAAGAGCAAGCCGCAGAGAGGGCGCGCAGGAAAGCCGAGAGAGCGGCAGCGAGAGCAGCCAGCAAGTCGTAAGTTCACGCCCCCGGCTAAATACCGGGGGCAGATTCTCAAAACAGAAATCCGTCACGGACGGAAGGAAATAAGATCATGAGAAAGACAGCATTCAAAACCGCTCTTGGGGTGCTTCTCGTCGCCGTGCTGATGGTAGCCTTTGCGCCACCGGCTGAGGCGACGCAGTACACGAAGAGCACTCCAGTGAAAGTTCAGGTGAACCAGATCGGAGTATATCAGTTCACCCATACTTTCGTAGCCGCAACCGACACGATCAACTTCGTCTTGCCGACGCTTCAACCGGGATCGTTCATTGGTGCAGACACTTGCCTCTACTATGTGAACGTCTATACCCAAAGCGTGAACGGTGACTCGACCGCTATCGACGTGCGCTATCTGGTTTCCAGCGATGGAAGTAACTGGAAATCCTACACGATCCTTACCGACTCGACATCCTGGGCAAGCGCAGCCACAGCCTCTACAACCGGCACAGGAACCTATGGACTGAATACATTCGTCGTCTCGTCTTCATCGCACGGCGGGATTCAGCCATACAACCGAATCCGGATCTGCGGGGAGGCCAGCAACCTGATCGGCACAAAGATCAAGGTCGATGTGATTCCGGTGAAACAGTCGTTTTAGACCCATCTCCCCATAAGGGAGAAGCCCAAAGGGGCAGCAGAGGGTTGCGATAACCCCCATGCTGCCCCGCCCTTTTGAAACACTAAGGAGAGATGGGGATGACAACCGCGGAGCTTTACGGTTACATCAAACGCGACCACTACTTCGAGCAAAAGCATATCAGTATCTCGAAGGATCACGTCTACCTTGCCGGATCGTGGGCACAAAACGAAATCTGCACCGAACTCCGGCCCCTTCAGGGTAAGTGTAACCTGACGCTCATCACAGGCCAGGAACGCTACCAGTTTGAAGACGCCGCAATTACGGGCGCAACTGAAGCCTCGCCGGTAGTACTCACCATCACCGGCCACCAATACAACACAGGTGATACCGTTGTGGTCGATGGCATACTCGGCCTCACGGGTGCAAACGGACGGTGGCCGACGATTATAAAGGTTGACGCCGATCATATCTCGCTCGACGGCTCGACAGGCACGGGAACCTATACCGCCGCCACAGGCACAGCCCGTCACGGCATTCTCGCTGCGATTGACACCGTGCTCATGCGCAAAACCGGGACCTACGACGGCAGGCTCCATAAGGAAACTATCCAGCAGGTAGAAGCCGACCGTTGGCAGTACACCGCCGCAGGAAGTCCGGCCCTTGAAGTAAACAAGCACTATGTCATCTACAAGAACCCGATCATCATCGGCGTCCGCGGGCTTCCGATGGAGACGATCACGACGGAAGTGCTCTACTACCGCAGGCCGCTTCCGAGTGAAAAACTGAGCGCGTCGGTCGATCCATTCCTTCCCGATTACTTGGACAAACTACTTTTCCGCGGCACGAAATTGCAAGTCCTGGAACTCCTGGACCTGGAAGAAGCAGATCCGGTACTTGCAAATGCGCGCACGCTCTACGAAGAAGAAAAAGAACGTCAGCGAAGGATTATCAGCACTCAGAAGTATGTGAAGCGGGAAGAAGCACAATCATTTAAATGGTAAGGGGAAAACACCATGAAACGCCTTCTTTGTCTTATCGGCCTCATCGCCATCACTACCGCGACCCTCTGGCCGCAGAACGCAGAGCACCTTGACATCATGAAGACTGCGAACCTCCGCACGGCATCGACGACGTGGGATTCGGTCTCGGTCTCGACCAACACGATCCTGCGGAAAACTAAGGTGAGCTTCCTCAACACCGGCCCGGACACGCTCGTGATCGCCAAAGGCGCGGACACGACGCTCTTCACAACCGACCTGCAACTAAACGGGACATTCGAGACCGATTCAAGCTACTGGAATGTCTACGCAGGCACATATCTCACCACAGCCTCTCAAGCCTACGCAGACTCTAAGAGCTTGGAGCTTGTAGCTACCGGGGCGGGCGCTGCGCTGTATTCGGATAACATCCTGAACCGCACAGCGAACGAGCTGATCCAAACCGTCTATGTCCGGGTGGGCCACGAAGCAAGTGATACCACGGTTAAGGTTCAGATCACCGACTTGAACAACACCGTAATAGCCTCTACCACGAAAGAACTCTCACGCGCAACGTGGACACTTATCACCGTAAGAGCGGTGCTTCCCGGAACGCAAAGCGGCATCCGCACAAGGGTTCGATTCGCCACAGGGGTGGAGGATGATTCGCTCTGGATCGACAGCGCATCACTCAAGCGCGCCTACGATGGAGCGGTTTACCTTGCGCCGAATATGAGCTACGTGGACGATGCCTGGCCGCTCGGGTACCTGAGAGTGAAGTCCTACGGTTCGGTCGGACTCACACGATACTACATGACTCTCGGCGGGGGAGAGACACGCTACGAGCCTGCCCTGAACGCAATCGGTCAGTTCATTGACTCTACCGGAACCGCGACGGTTTACTGGCAGGAGGTTGATCTTCTCTCTGCCGCCGCTCGCCGGATGGAAGTCTTGAACGGTGGGACCATCAACTTGCGCGTCGCCCTTTCAGCAGCCGATACCGTAGTGAGCCAGACCCGTCATCAGCCGCTCGTCTATCCATCTGCGGGTTTTCAATTCTACACGAATTCAAGATACATCTATGTGAGAAGCGCCTCCAGCACAAGCGCGTACAGAATCAGAAACTACTAAGGCCAACGGGAGAAAAACGCCATGAAACGAATACTGTTTACCCTGATCGCGCTTGCAATCGTCTCGTTCGTAGCTGAAGCGCAAACGTCCGCGGGAGTGACAATCACGTTCCTTGCTGAAGGCGCAACGCTCGACACGCTCAATACCCGTGTGGTCAAAGCCGACACGGTGGATGAGAAGGGTGGATCTTACGTTACACCCACTCAGCGCAAAGCCGATTCCACGTACCGGGCCGCGCAAGACGTGGCAATTCGGGCGGTTCAGGCCGCGGACTCAGCTTACAAAGTCGCGCAGATTGCTCTGAAGGTCGCCAAAGCAGATACAACCACCGAAGCTGGGGGATCATACGTTACCCCAACGCAGCGAAAAGCAGACTCGACTTATCGCGCAGCGCAGGATGTAGCTATCCGGGCCGTGATCGAAGCCGACAGTCTGTATCGTGTTGCCCAGGAAGCGGCAATCCTCGCGGTTGTGGAGGCTGATACTCTGTTCAGGGCGGCTCAAGAAGCAGCCATCCGCGCAATCCAAGCCGCTGACTCCAGCTATAAGACCGATCAGATCGCCTTGAAGCAGAACATCCTTGTCAGTGATACGGCCTCATTCACCACCACGGCGACACGTCTTGCTGTTTATCTGGCAGGAACAACCGGGGCGAGCATCTTCTCGGTCAATATCCGCGGACAGGCTGACGTTCTCCCGGTGGCTGACGATATAGTCCGGTATCAACCCGTCACAGATTCTCTTGTGGTTACAAGGGCCGTAGGCACGACTTCCGGGCTTCAAATCTCATGGACGAAACTGAAGTAGGTGAATTATGGCCACGACGAAACTTAATTCTGTTATTGTTGCCGTCGCGCGTAAACTCCAGGATGAGCGCACAGACGCTTCTGCCTCGTCCGATACCGGAACGGTTTACCATAGCGTGCTACTCACTGAGTACGCCAACCGCGCGGTCAGAGACCTTCTTAGGGAGAAATTTCTCGCACTGGGAAAAGAAGGTTTTGCAGGTCTCTTGCCGGAATACATCGTCGAATCAGCCGCGCTAACACTCGACGCCGGTTCTGTTGCAAAACCCGTAGGCGCGTGGTTTGTTCTCGACCTCTATAAGAGCGATAAAACCATCAAGTTTGAACCGCTCGAACCCGACGAAGTAGGTTCTGTCTTAACCTTAGAGGCGGGGCTTGACAATGCCACAGCCTCAAGGCCAAAGTTCTACGAGGAAGGTTCAAACATCAAGACTCTGGGCCTGACGAGCGGGAACGTGATCGCCAGGTACATCAAAGCCCACCAGGACTTAACGGTGATAACCGGAGCCAGTGGCGATGGAAAATCATCAAGCGACACCGCAGCCTATACAGCCACGACAAAAACGTGGGACGCGGACATATACAATACTTTTGCGGTCGCAGCCGACGCGGGTAAGCCGATGATGTTCCGCACCGCGAGCGTTGTGTATTTCGGCACTATCGTCTCCGTCACAAATGTTGCACCCGACGAGGGCGACCCACTCGGCCATTGCTATATCGTTCTCGAAGGCGATGGTCTTCCATCGGGCAATGTGGCGAGCATTGTAGAGTCGATGATAGCCGACATGGGACCACTGGACTCCGACCTGAAACTAAACGAGAACTGGCTAGGTGAGATCATCGACCGGATGGTGGCGATGGGTGAGGCCGACGCCGAAAGACTCACAAGACAATAGGGGATTAGACAATGTTAAACTACACGACATATTCCGAGTTCGACTCTGAGTGCCGCAAGATTGCGGGAATCAACGACAAACAGCTTTCGACCGCGGTTCGTCAGAAGATCATCAACGACGCGATCTATAAGGTTTACGGCCTTCTGGATGGAGCGAACCATCCGTGGTGGAATAGAGTCATCACCCTGACAGTGGCAGATGATCTGGAACACCTCACGGACGAGAATGGTAAAACCGGGGGGGTCATAACTGCGCTGGACGCGACAGCGCATACCGTCACACGCAGTTCTGGCACATGGGCCGCCGGGACGCTCCTAAGTATTCTTCTAATCACAAAAGCAACGGGAGTTCTGGTAGGTTTCTACCAAGCCCGCGTGACTGTAGCTGGTGCAACCGCTACCTACGCTACTATCGGCACAATCATTGGCGCAGAGACCACCTACTCCGCCGCAACACATTCGCTATTCGTTGGTTGCATGAAGAAACTCTCGGCGACCAGCGCAGATCTCTCGACCCAATACATCAAAGAAATCGTCAAGGTATTTGACGATCAGGGCACGGGATCGAAGGAGCGGGTATTCAGGCTCGTTAAAGACCCGACCTATTTCGGCGGCATCTGGGACGATCCGCTTGAAGTCTCCGAGGTTTTCGCCTACCACAGAGGCAACACGATAGAGTTCTCTGTCGGTTCAAGCGCAACCGCGATGGGTGTTGTTCAGGCGGAAGTTGTCGGCAAGCCCGCGATCTATACCGATGCAACGAAATCAAACGCCCTTGATTGCCCGCCGGATGAGAACAGCACCTTGAAGGATGAGGTTGTGGCAGAGTTCATCAAAGCCTCTGGTGGGACAGTGCCGGAGCCGTTGCAAAACCGCCTTGCCTTGATTGAAAAGCGCGTTGAGTCTGCGATGCTTAACAGGGTAAAAGCTGAAGAACAAAGGACGACCAAGAGTAACTAATGCCAGCGCCGATCTCTGACAGCTTCCTGGGCTACAAGCCGAACGTCGCAAACGCTCCGTTTAACTCCGCGGTGACGGGGAAAAACTTTGTCATTCACCGACATCGTGATCCCAAAAATCCAAGAGCGGGTTGGATCGAGCAAGCGGACGGCTACGCCGAGAAATTTTCAGCGCTACCCGTGAACGATACCGTGATAAGGAAGATTTCGGGTATCGCAATTAACCCAGTGTTCTACAATCTCTACATCCCTGAGCACGGGGGGCAGAACGTCACCGTCGTCACGGCGACCTACACTAAAACCGGATTCTTCCCGGCCTCTCCGACGGTTAACCGTTTCGGTATCTGGATTCGTCCGTACTGGTCGGGCGCCGCATGGATAGATGCATGGCGCGAACTGACGGAGATGTTCATTTTTGAGCTGGACGCGCTCGGCCTCGATGATGAATTTCTACTCATGACCGGATGGACTTCCACGGGATGGCAGGGTGATTGGGGTAACGGTTGGAGCCATGATACAGGTAACACAAGCGTTCTCTCGCAGTCAAAGCCCGCGGTTTCAGGCCGTCGCTACAAGATCACCTACACCGTCACACTACGCACCGCGGGGACGTTTGATATCAGCTTCGGCGGCCATGCCGCGGAAGGTCTTTCGGAGTCCGGCGTATTTGAGGCCACCACAGTCTCAACCGCCGGACTATCAATCACGCCGACCACGGACTTTGATGGCACGATTGTGATTTCGATCAAAGCCTACAACCGGAAGCTCTACCTCGATGACGCCGCGGCCTCGAAGTATGAATTCCCGACCATCGACCCAACCGGCACGGTATTCACCGCGGACTACTTCAAAGATTGGACGATTGTTTATGACGCTTTCGGTGACAGTGAAAACTATGACCTTGTAGGCGGTTCCGGTTACGACGCGTCTCGCTACTACCTGGAACTTATCCCCGGTCATTACAACACCGATTTCACAACTCGCGTCGCAGGCACGAAACTGCTCGTTTACCGTGCCTTTGTGACGAAAGAACTCCCTTCGACGCTCTCGACGTTCATCTATGGCCTCTTATCTGAAGCGCGCGTGACAAGTGGCAACACCGCCGCGGACGTTATCCTCGCGGTGGGCGATAAAGCGGCGAGCTTCGTTCAAACGGGAGCCATCACCTACACGCGCACAGTAGCTCAGGTTATTGCTCAACCGGCGACATTCGACATTTGGGCGTATTGTGCCGTTGCGGGCCTCACCGTCGTTCCCTCTGACCCTGCCGATGCGCTTGCTGCCGGGACGTGGTACGTGAAATACAGTATCGTTCTTGACGACGGCAATGAGTCGAAGCTGTTCAATGCTGTGACCTCGGTTGGTGGCCTCTGGTCAAGCGCGGTGAACTCGTTCGTTATTGGAACCGATGAAAAGCTCTTTCTCGAAAACTATCGCAGTTGGGGTGCCATGCCGCTCCGGGCGCGGTATATGAGAATCTATCTCTCACAGGATGATGTCGCATTCTACCGCGTAAAAGATATTGACCTTCGCCACGCGACAGCCTGGACGCTCGGCTTAAAAGCTGGCACAGCCGTGCTCGGCGGCGATCACTGGTACTCATACTACGCGGATTACCTCACCGGCGCAGATTGGGAAGCGGCTGGCTCTAACAGTATTGAACAGCGCGGCGGCACGGTGGACGCGGACACAGGAGTGATCCAGTGCGCGAATGCCTGTGTTGTTGGCCGCAGGGTCTACGCCTTCCAGGTTCGCGCCGGTGGCACGCTTTACCCGAATCATATATTTACCACACCCGCCAACGGCGATGGCGGCCTAATGCTGGACACTTTCCCGACGCTGGCCACGTCAATGCTCGACCTCGAATACAACGACGGCGATCAGTTGATATGTGGCTACCCAAGCCGGGACAATCTTCTTGTGTTCAAACGCAGGTCGGTGTCCCTTGTTTCCGCCTCAACGTCTGGAGACGCGGTGACGTTTAACCGTGATGCAATCACAAAATCAGACGGCATCTGTAGCGGCAAGACTCTCGCAGACTTCGAGGATACGGTCTACTGGGCGGGTTATAACGGCATCTACAGCTACTCCAACCAGGGCGTCAAACTCTTGAACGAGGACTGGCTCCTTGAATGGAAGGCTCTCTCGGTATCTTACAAAGAGGCGGCTATTGGAGTCATCGACCGCACCAACCGTCAGTATCGCATCGGATTTCAAACAGGCGCGGCCACCTACTGCGAGCGCATCGTTGACATTGACACCGGGGAGTGGGTTCCGGTGGTGCTCACCGATCAGCCGAGCGGCTACAGCGTCAACCAGCGAGAGGGAACGCTAGATTTTATTTCAGGAAGTCTCATTCACACGCTCGGCTCCGGCACGCGTCACAACGGGGTAAACTTCACGATGGAGTACATCAACAATGACTTCATCGCCTCACAGATTCAAAATATCGACGCCCTGCTTCGTGATATTCGTATCGCGTACGAGTCCGACGTTGCCCTCACGGTAACGATCTACCGCGATGGCGTAGCCCAGTCTCCGGTTGCACTCGCCGCCGGAAATGGAGCATCCACCGTGAAGGCCGGGTTGTCATTCAGGTGCAAGCATTTCGCTCTGCGGATACTTGCGACCACGGCAGCAGCGGATCAGTCGATTATTATCAAAGAGATCGTCCCCAGATTCCAACTTATTTCGGGCGGAGTCTCCCGGCCCGCGTTCGCGAGCGAAGGCAGCGCAGCGGCCATTGAACAGCGTCCGATGGCGATGGCAGATATTCGCTCTGGACGGGAAACACTCGTAGCGAATGTCCTGAAAACAGTTGTCTTCACAACGCCATTTTCCACCATCGTTGGAACCAACTACGAACTCAAAGCGGATATTTTTAACGATGCTGACGAATGGATCATGAGTGTAATCCCAACAAACCTAACCCGGTATGGCTTTGATGTCACAAGCCCAGAAAGCGGTTATGTCGGCTATACAGCTACAGCACATCAGTAGGGTTATCATTCTCTTGGTGATCTTGCCCGCGCTCGTCTTCGCGCAGAGGTCAAAAACCGTACGCGTCGATACGCTTAGTCCATATCAGGACTCGGTAATTACATTTGATCCGCCGCTGGCTATCGGTGCGACAAAAACATCCAGAGCAGGCACAGACTCTCTCCGGTCGGACATTGACACATTGAGAGCGAGAGTGGACAGTCTCACCGCCTCGATTGACACGCTCGGCGCGAAAACAAATCTATTGAAAGCAGAACTGGAGGCTATCTACGCGTGGCTTGATGCGTTTGATGCTCGGCTGGACGCGCTTGAACTTACGATTGGAAGTATTGTCGATGATCTCGCCGCGCTCAATGCCAAGTTTGATGCTCTGACAACGCGCTATAACCTGGTTCTCTCTACGGTGACTTCCGGCGGGTATTATGCCTTTACCGCGGACAGTGTGAGTTCAGATAAAATCTCAACCGTTGATCTGTATATCACAGACGGCAGTACAGTCTATACGCTCGCAGAGTATATCACAGAATACGGCGGCGGAGATTCGACCACCACTGTAGGATGGGTTGGCGGGATACTCGGCGTTCGCGCCCGTGCCACAGACAGCACAAACACAAGCGGGGTTCTACAGGAGGACGGAGCACTTTACGCTCTGATGGGCGGGACCCTCGATCACGGCAGTTCTCTCAGTGACGGCAGTATTTGGGTGGGGTATTACGACCTGTTCTTCAACGTGACGCCAACATCCGGAACTGAGCAGGGGGTAAAGATTGCGCTCACCACACCAGACCCCGGCTATACCATCACAGACGTTGGAATTGACTACGTGATTACTCCGGGAGCGAACGACTCAGCCTACGCGGTGCCATTCACAATGTATAAGGACTACGCCGATTCGACTACGTACAATCTCTACCTCACGCGTTCGGGTAATCCCGCCAACTACTCCGTGCGCGTTAACTTTTGGGTAAACAACGTGGACGGCGAAGCGGGATATCTGAAACTCCTTTGGGCGTCCTATAACTCTGACGCGACACTCCTTCGCGGTTCAAATCTCGTAGCATATAGGATCTACTGATGAAGTCACTCGTCTCGATATTGCTCCTTGTCTCGACCGCGCTAGCGCAGCCGATGATCTACCACCGCGTCGATGAACCAATCGAGACGAAGACCCCGACGCTACTGGCAACGCCTATGTTTGATACGGGCGATCTTCCGGCGAACTCCGGATGGGCTGGGACGATCAACCTATTTGTCAAGGTAAGCGGGGATGCGGTCTATCTTGAAAAGTTCTGGTTCCCGCTTGTAGTTGACAGGATGTATTCATCCGAAGCGGGAATGTCGTTGGCGTTTTCATTTCCAAGCGGCGCGACCGTCACGGCGCAGACGGAGTACTATCATAAGTTCAAGGGGAATTTCGTATGTAACTCCGGATCGGCGGCGGCGCACTTCGCACATCCAGAGGGCACGGAATACATAAGCTGGCTGTTCGTCACAAGCACTTTGGGATTTTGGCACGGCGATACGCTCTTTGAGACCTACGGCGCAGAGAACGGGTCGTCGTCCACGTATCACCACGTCTACCACGACACGCTCACGACCTCGCCGTCAACGCGCCGGACGATAACATTCTATACCTGGGTCAACGGCGGAGCCTTTACAGCCTTCCCAACAGGAGAGGGAACCAACACTGCGCAGGTAACGACGGGCATCACCGATCAGTACGCTCACGTCAAAATCACATTTAGAATTGACATCGGTGCAACAGCAGGGCATCTCAGACTCCTTTGGTCCTGTCCTGAGAACTATACCCCAGATGAAGGACCAATCGAGGTGGAGGCTCCCGCTCCCGGTCCAAGCGGCGCAGACATGCGCAGATACGGAGGGGGAAATACCAACTTTTCAACAACCGTTTTGCGCGGCTCTTATCTCACAGCTCACAAACTCTACTGATGAAACACTTAAACCGCTACTCGGAAGCCTTGAGCAGAATGTTCGTCACCGCGACGGAAAACTTCGGAGGGTTTGATCCCGATGGCAGTCGGAGGCCAAACGTGAATCCAAACTTAATAGGCTCGGACTTGAACATTGATGATGGTATGGAAAGGTTCTCACCTATAGCCGTCGTAAGCGGCCGCGTACTGAGGAATTTGGAATTGATGTAGGTGCTCACGTAACTGCCTGTGGGGATGTTCTGGGCGAGGATCTGATAGGAAAGGGTGGCTGTGTTGGCTTTTCGGATGTCACAAGCGACAGTATTGTTAACATCAACAGCTCGACCAAAATAAGAAAAGGTATGCGTGAACGAGAACGTGCCGAAACTAGCAGAGAACTCTTGAGCCTCGCCAGAGAATTTTGACCATGAGCCAGCTTCGGGAACATAGGAAAACTGAAATACCTGGGGTGGATCTTCGCCGCCGGGCTTCTCAACAACGGCTGTCGGCGGCGTCTTGCAGGACAAGAACAAAAATAGCAACAGGAAGGTGGATGATCTCATGGTGATCTCTACTGCAAACGTACGATTTTCCAGGGTGGCTGTCAAGACGACACAAATGTCGTATGACTTGACGCATTTCGCCTATATCCGGTAAGCACTTATGAGCCTCAAGAGATTACATAGGCACTTCGAGGGTGACATTGCAAAGATGATGGCCTCTCTAGGCTTAGATAGGTCGATCACCGCAATAATCAACGCCATGACCAAGATGATCGGAGAGGAATTCGATTACACGCAGAAGAATCTCGACGTACACCCGGAATCAACCGCGAGCACGCTGACGACCATCGTCAGAACTGAGATCGTTACCCTTACCGCGGTGAGCGGCACAGGGGTGCAGACGGCGAGCCTTGTTGTGGGCACGCAATGGGTCCCGTTCGCAACAAGTGTGACGGGAAACTTTGCCCTCGTTCCCCTGAGCTGCATTGGGACAATCGACGGTGCGAACACCAACGTGGAGGTCTTCATCGACCCCGACCTTACCACATCTTCAGGGTTCTCTATTAGGGTCGATCTGGCTTGCACGTTCCGTTACATGATTGTGATAACCGCTTGAAAACCAAACTCATCATACTCGGCCTTCTTCTGGTGACACAATCAACCTGGTCCCAGCGCGCGACATCGAATCTGTACGTCGATACCGTGAGGATCATGACCGCGGGCGTCAACCGTGCGTTTATCTTCGCGAAGCGCGACACGATCTACGCAAAGCTCTATCCCGACTCTCTGGTGCTTCAGAATGTGATTGGCGATACGACGTGGATGCGCGAACTCATCCCTCTTTCCACATCGGGACAGAATGCATGGTTTAAGCGAAACGCTCTCGCCCCTCATTCTAGCTGGCTCTCGCCCGCGACAGCGACAGACTCACTTGGCGTTCCGTATCTCGGCGTGAACGGGTCAAAGGCTGATGTCAGATTTTACATGAACGGCGGGACACTTGGGAATGGAGCGTTCGGTCTATGGGTTGAGGATACGCTCGGAAATTTCGCCGGGACTCAACAGGGTCACGTTCTAAGAGTGGTCTCAAACGGAACCGGGGCTGGCAGGCAAATCGGAACGACGATACAGCTTCTTGCCGGGTACACAGGGTCATGGGGAACGGCAGCCTTAAATGTTGCCAATGCCACACTTGGAACATCATCGGCAATTTTCAACACAAACTTTTGGGGAAACGTCGGGGCAAGAACAGCCTCTAATATCCCCGCGGGTATAAGTGACCACCAACCAGGTACTTATATCGGGACGTATGCAACCTCAGCAGGCGGGGCGCTAAATTTCGCCGTGCTTGGTAACAGCGGCGGCGGCTCGATTGATTCGACTATCAATGTCGGCATTGGCGGCTTTGCGTACGATGAGACATCGGTTGATCCAACAACGACAAAAATCGGCGGCTATTTTGGCCTTGTGAACAGTTTCAGCCCGTGGGTTTTCCATTCCTCAGCACTTGTAGCGAATGTTGGCGGGTATCAATTACCGATCTTCCTTGCTGAAAAGTCTTATGGAGCGAGCGCGACAAGCACGCCCATATTCGGAATCACATGGAGGGCGAGAGCCTTTCTAAGAAAACCCGACACCCTGAACGCTGTTGATACAAGCTATCCCGATTCACTGGAACACATCCTTGCGATCTCCGGTTCAGAGGACTCGCTTGGAATCAACATCGTCAACCACGCGCTGAATCTGGATAGGACAAGCAAGTCTCAAGCCTCAGATACCGCTTCAATCACTTTGAGGCTCACCGCCAACGGTGCTCCCTCACTCTCCGCGAAGAACCGCGACGGCACGCAAATCTGGGGCGCGGACTCAAGCGGAAAAATCACGGCGGCTTCTGATGTTATTGTGGGCGGTATCGCAAAGCTGGATACCATTACAAATCCTTCCTCCGGAAATGTCGTTGTCAAGGACACGGTTTCTGTTGACGGCAACATCTCTGCGAATGGAGTTTTAGGCACCGAACTCTGTCCCGCTCTCGCTGAAGGCAACTGGACTGTCGGTGCTGGATGGGAAAGTCCTATTGTCGGGCCGGGGTTAATCAAAAATATAAACGGCACAGGCACCCAGACACCCTCTGGCGCAACCGCGATTGTGGCGGGAACGACGTACGCGGTCACATTCACCGTTGCCTCATTTACCGCAGGGACGTTTCAGATTCGCGTCGGTGCATCGCAAGGGCCGACACACAGTTCTACCGTAGGAGCCGGGACATACACCGATTACATAACAGCGAGGACAACAGACAACTTCGCAATCTATCCAAGCAATACAAGCCGCTTCACAATCACCGCTTTGAGTGTGAAAGCCCTCACCGCGGGAACAGGCGATGTCACCTCTGATGGGACTCTGACGGCGAGAAGGAAAATGTTAATTCCGGACGGTAGCCTCACGTCTGCCGGACTCGGTTTCGTCGGCCAGCCGAACATGGGCCTCTCGCGTTCGCAGGACGGCAATTTTGGGATTTACAATTTCGACGCCACATACCTCCAGTTCAACTTCGGTACAAGCGCTGGAACTGTCGGTTTTATATATGTTGATGGTGGCAGCAGTATGCAGGTTGGTTCTAATGTAAACGTGCCCATGCATTTAATGACCAATAACAGTGCGCGCTGGACTATCCAGGCGGCGGGTCATCTTGTAGGTTTTACCGACAACACCTACGACATCGGAGCTTCTGGAGCCACGCGTCCAAGAACGGGATACTTTGGAACGAGCGTTATTGCTCCCGTTGGGACATTCGCAACGAGCGTCGCCACTCCAGTTATTGCCCCGACAACAAAACTCCTGACAGTTCAGGGCAAGTTCGTCACCGATTCCTCTGCCTATGGCTGTTCGTTTATCGACGAGGACATCGGCTATGATTCGATAATGGTCGCGGACGCGGCGGTATGGTACACCATCGGAGCCGTGCAACCCCCAAGCGGCTACAAACTCACCGCGGGCGACACCTTAAAGAACGTCACCGCCGAGGATTCTTCTCTCACCGTACTCGTGAACGGAGTCTATGAAGTCTCTTACGGCGGCAACGGCAGAACGTCAGGAATGGCGGCGGCCTCAAACATCCATACGCACGTATTTGTCAACGACGTTCTGAAAGTCCACACAGGCTCAGACGGCAACGTGAGTGCGTCCAATGCCTACTTCAGCCTGGGGATTCCCCCGGTGAGGCTTGTCTTAAAGGCGAACGACATTATCAAAGTGAAGGTCCAATCCCCCGACGATGCTTCGGGAACGATCATATTTCATCACTGGAACTTTGGAGTAACGAGGATTCAGCAGTAACGAAACGATCACATCTATCTGGAAGAAGAAATAGGGGAGACGATCATGCCAGCATTAAGGGGACCAAATAAATTCGGGGATGTGATTACTCAATTAGCGGATCTCCAGTCCACCACCGGGGGAATAACCGATAAGTCGAGCCTTGAAAAGACATTCGGGGTCGATCCCAACCTTGTCGGGAATATCTTTGGTGCAAGGAAGCGGCAGCTTGCATCCGGCAGGGCGCGGGCGCTGTCCTCTGCATCTGCGCGTATGTCCACACGCGCGGCCACACCAGAAGTAGCATTCGGCGGGATCGAGAGCGGCTTTGCTGACGCCAGTTCAAACCTCGGAGCTGCGCAAGGACAGGCAGAACTCTCTCAGCAACAATCCCTCATGCAAATGCTTTACAACATCTTGCAGGGGAACAATCAATTCAATCTGCAAAAGAACCAGCTTCAGACTCAGGCACTCGGCGGACAGTTACAGGAACAGCAGTACGAGGACAGTAAGCCGGGGTTCTTTGACGATCTCATGTCGGTTCTCAGTTTCGGTACGCAGGCTGCTGGGGCGGCAGGCGGTCTTGGCTGGGCGCCATTCGCATCCGGTAAAAAAGGCTAACAGGGAGAGACGATCATGGCGGGCAACATCTGGAGAGCATTCAATCGAAACCCTGATCTGGGAAGGAACCTGGGGGAGCTTCTCGGACAGTTAAAGCAGAACTCCGACCGGGAATCTCAGTACGCGGCCCTCGACGAACTCTTAAACCCGAAAGATACCGTTCCGGTAATGGGTGATCCAGCGACAATCGCACTCCGAGGGGGTGGCACGGCAGAACTTCCAAGATTTCAAGGAACCGAAACCATCACGCGTCCGCGTACGATGCTTGACCTTTCAGGCCCGGAGACGATGAGGCTCGCATCCATCTTGAAGATGAACCCGGTGAACGCGGTCGATCTCCTGACCAAGACCGCAGAGGCCAACCAGCCGAAACGTCAGATCATTCACGATGCGTATTCAGGTGTAGGAGAAATAACAACGCCAAGAACAGGCGGATCAACCTACCAGAATCTGCAACCGGGAGTACCGCGGTCAACGACAACAAAACAACCGCCAGCAGCGAAGAGCGTCACCCGGACACTCATCGGCTCAGACGGCAAACCGCACGACATTCTCTTTATGTTCGACAATCTCGGCAATGAACTTGGTAAGAAAGACCTCGGAGTAAGTTATCAGAAACCGGCAGCAGAGAAACCGGACGCAGCCGCGGCATCCCAAAAGCGGGCCGCAGAAGCCGAGATCAGAAAGCTCACGGCAGAGAACAAAAAACTCACCGTGGACCAACGGAAGATATGGGAGGGACATTCGCCCGTCGAAGGTGGCGGCGGCCTTCTCGGTGTTGGAGGAAAAGAAGGTGGGTTCAGAAAAATGAACCCGGCAACGGGCAAGGTTATCGAGTTTAGAGGTCAAGGCTCAGACGACGCCCTGAACGCCCTTCACGAACAGGACAAGCGATTCAAAGATCAGATCGAGCAGAACCTTCAGCGCATCGAAGAACTGAACCATCAGATCGGCGGAACATGGAGAGCGCCCGGAGAACAGCAATCCGCGCAACCACAAGTATCAGATGAAGACACGCAAGCCCTTGACTGGGCGAAACGCAATCCTAACGATCCACGCGCCGCTAAAATCTTGAAGTTACTTGGTGGGAAATAATGTCGCAACCGATTCCATTTGATCCTGACGCCTATCTGCAAAGAAAAGGCGGCTTTGATCCTGACGCATATCTGGCGAAGAAAGCGCCCGCAGGGGAACAGCCACAACCAAAAGACGAGATCGGCGTCCCGTCGTATCGGACCCCGGAAGGCATTCCTGTAGCGGAATTTTCACCATCTCCCGAAGGTGGAATGGCGAGGGTCTTCCAACTCCCTGGAGTAGAGACCACAGCGCAGCGTCAGCCATTGACGCCGGAAGCGGCTGCGCTTCAAGAACAAGAACGCAAGCGAACCGCACCGCCCTCGATCACGACGCCAACAACCGCCGCAGAGCAGAAGATCGCCTCACAGGGAGGAATCGGCGATCCTACGGGGGACCTCGCAAGGCTCCCGGTAAGGCTGGTAGAAAACGCCATTGCCCCGCTCGCAGAAGGAGCGAAAGAATTTGTTCAAGGCTTGGACGAGTACGCACGTCTCGCAACGCCCCGCTACTACAAGTTTCCGCCGATAGGTGAAAAGGGAGAGCCGGCGCCCGTTTACAGCCAGAAACCCTTGACCGACATCATTCGCCCAATCGCAAACATCACCAAAGGCGGAACACAGGGAGTGATCAGCGCAATTCCCGCGATGGCGCTTGTGAACGCCGTA
>Ga0209319_1000841_pt1 | contig 31448 bp, 32 predicted proteins | sample RifGroE2_FD_184000 | JGI IMG/M metagenome (GOLD analysis project Ga0209319, IMG submission 184000) | Groundwater microbial communities from Rifle, Colorado - Groundwater E2 (SPAdes) (version 2) | ecosystem: Environmental > Aquatic > Deep subsurface > Groundwater | place: Rifle, Colorado, United...
ATGAGTTACACCGAAAGCGCTGTTCTCAGTTGAAGCACCATGTGCAAATTCATCCAAATTGGCTTTGCCAAGCAGGACCGCTCCCGCTTCTTTCAATTTAGTAATTATAGTGGCATCATAAGGTGCGATATAATTTTCTAAAATTTTTGAAGCTGCTGTAGTGCGAATGCCTTTGGTCAAGATATTATCTTTAGCAATGTAAGGAATGCCTAAAAGCTCCCCAACTTCACCACTGGCACGACGTTCATCGGCCATCTCTGCCTCCCTCAAAGCTTCTGGCTTACAAACCGTCAAGCAGGCATTCAGTTTTTCGTTCACCTCATCAATCCGATCCAGACAAGCCTTGGTCAGTTCAACAGAAGTGATTTCGCCCTTGGTCAACAATTCTTGAGCTGCTTTGATTGTTAATTCGTTTAATCTCATAACACATAACGCATAACGAAATGTCATGCGAATTAAGTCTTTAATTATTTTAAAATTAGCTTGTCTAAAAACTTACTCTAAGATTCTTTTAACCTTAACCTGATGCTCTTCAACCTCCGGCGCCTGTGATAAGGCAGCTTCCCTGATATCCGTATCGCAATATTCGACGACATCTTCTCGCCAAGCATTAACCAGCCCGGTCACCTGGGCGGTCGGCTCGACGCCGGTTACATCAACCTCTTTTAGCTGATCGATGTAATCTAAAACGCCAGACAGTTGGCTGCCAAATTTTTCTATCTCCTCTTCAGTCAATTCAAGCCGCGCCAGCTTGGCCACGTGCTCGATTTCTTGTTTGGTTAATTTCATGTTTATTCCGTTTGTCATCCCGCACTTGATGCGGGATCAGGTTTTATAACAACGTATTAGTTATATCATCCCAATTTTTATTATTATTTTCAATTAATTTAATTTTCCACTCTCTTTTCCATTTCTTCAATTGCTTTTCTTTATATAACGCTTGTCCTATATCACCAAATAATTCGAAATACACCAATTGTGTTATTTCATATTTTTTTGTATGCCCATCAATCTCCTTGCTTTTATGTTGTGAGACCCTTTGTACTAAATGATTTGTAACTCCGACATATAAGGCTCCATTCGGCCTATTTGACATTATGTAAACATAAAAAATATATTCTTTCATCCACATGATCCCGCATCAAGTGCGGGATGACAAAATTTTTTTATTAATTCTACTTTGCCAAGAGTTTATAATTCCGCCTCCTCAAATCACTTTCACCCAGCTCTTTCGCTTTGTTTAATTTGCCCCCAGTCTCTGCACGGCCATGAGACATCCCCGTCCGATTCCCTTATTTTAGCCTTAGCTTCAGCTCTTGTCAATCTGTTAAACTCAGACAAGCTACTTAAAACACCTAAAAAGCGATAAGAGTTATTGTGGCTTAACCTCCTGCCAGCTTGGCAATTTATTTTTAATCAAAATAGTAGTGCTGGTGCTTGTCTTGTAACCCGCATTATCCGTAACTGTCAAACTGACTGTACTGCCGCCGGCACTATTAAATTTAATAGCCGGTTTTATACTTGTTGCCGATCCAATGTTGGCATTGGTAAATGACCAGTCATATGAAAGCGGCCCGTAAGTTGGTGATGTACTTGACAGGCTTGCATCAAACTGAACCAACTGCCCCGCATTAATTTTTTCTGGATTAAAAGTGAAAATTGCGGCTGGAAATTCATGGCTGAAGGTGGAAAAGGTCTGTGGGTCATTATCAATATTCTTATCAGTATCAGCCAGGCTATTATTATTGTATTGAGTTAAAAGAGAAGGAGTATTGGATTGATTCCACACCTGAACATACCAGTTATAATTTTTCGAATATCCAAGCAATGATTTATCAACTAGATAATCGCAAGAAAGAGAATCGCTTTTCAAACAACTATTGCTAAAGTCTTTACATCCAGGAGTTGAGGATGCGGCTCCGCAGGTTTGGTCAAAGATGACAGAGCCATTTTTCTCGGCAATCATAATTCGATATGCGCTACCGATTTTCCCGTTCGGATCATTATAATAAAATCGTAATTTTGCGCCCAATGCTCCAACCGAGGAGATGATAGATTGATCCCAAAGCGGAGCTTGCATGGTTGCAGTCGGTACTGTCGGAGCAGAACATACTGCAGCATAACCCAAACCATCCCCTGCTATCTTTCCTTCGCCACAAGCACAATCTTGCGTATAAGTATAAGTTCCGTCTATTGAAGAACTGCAACTGGCATCATATGAATCAAAAGCTGTTGTCGCATAGTCATAGATATTTGAACAGATATTTGAGCAAGAATATTTTTTTCTGGCTGAACATGAAACCCCTTCGCAGGTCCAAGACCATGGGGACACTGCGCTTCCGTCTCCAGAAACAGATGATTCAGCTCCGGTTAAACATAGATTAGTCGGGGTTGAGTAAAGATTTTGACCGTTATCTGCCCCGCAGCTGCCCAATAGATTCGTGTAGCAGTTTCTTGTTTGTCCACCACTCATTCCTACACAAGACCAATTCCAGGGGCCAGGAGTAGTAACGGAAGATGGGCTTTGTGTTCCGGCTGAACAAAGACCTGTTGCGGGAATTGTTGCAAAGGTCTTCCCATTATAAATCGGATTACATTTCCCATTTGTGCAATAATCGGTTGTAATCGGATTGCCTCCTGTACAGCCAGAAGGATAACTAGATGTCACTGATCTTGTCCTGGTGTTTGTCGAATCCGAACATAAACTATAAGGGGTATAGGAAAAGCTTGTACAAGTACAGGCCTGAGAAAGGACAGGAGAAATACCTGGAACACAAGTTACCGGGGTGCTTGAGATGACTGTTCTGGTTTGTATTCCACCTGAACAAGCTCCCCAGGGACTATAATTATAACCGGTACATTCAATACAGGACTGAGAAAGGACGGGAGAAACACCATCCGAACAAGTTGATGAAATAGTGGAATTTATTGTCCTAGTTTGCATTCCACTGGAGCAAACTCCCCAAGAAGAATAATTATAACCAGTACAGCAATCCTTTGTTCCATTGGTGCAGTAGGTCGTGGAACCGCATGATGCAGGCACCCCGGTTGTCTTTGAACAAAATGACGTGCCATTGGTTGCCGGTGAACAGACGGTCGAAGGGTCAGTTGATAAAACGCAATAAGAAACTCCCTTTACATAGGCCAGGGTGGCACCGCCTTCATCTTTACAGGAAAGAGTGAACGACGTATATGTTGCCGGCGCGGAAACATTCACCGTTTCAGAGCCGTTCAACGCCTTAGCCCCGCTCCAACTACCGTTAGAACTGTTTGCAGTACAAGACACTGCGTTACTGGTACTCCAGGTCAAGGTGATCACTGATGGCCTGATTACGGTAGACGGCGAGACAGAAAAATTTATAGTCGGATATGCTTGAGCAAAATTACCAAAAACCATAAGGGAAAAAGAAAATAGCAGCCCAAAAATTATTTTTAACCCAAAATTTTTCATGTAGTTTTTTTTAAATCTGTTTTTTTTATCAATAAAACTTTAAATTTTCCAACTTTGCAATCATTTTATTGCTGTCCAGGACTTCTGACAATCAACTCTTCATTTCCGGTCAACGAAATTGTTGTTTTAACTCCCTTATTCTCTACTTCCACCGAACCATCATTAACTGCCGTAATCACTCCTTCTAATTCTAATATTTCTGGTGGCTGTTCTTTAATTACTCCAATTTCTTCTTTTATTTCCGCCTCTGGTTGTCCTGTCTTTTGTTCTTGCAAAATTTGTCTTGGCTCATCTGTCGCTGACTGTTGTTTGTTAAGCAAGTATGCCGACATCGCCAATACAGTGACAACGACAACTAAAGAAATTACCACCATAATTTTTTTTCTCATAATATAGAATTATTTTATCTTTACCACAATCCAAATTATTTTAAAAAACTGTCGCAGGATCAGAATTTCCGATAACTACTTTAAGCAGAATTATCTCGCTGTCTGCCTGATTTATGACCAGCGAAACCTTTTGACCTTTCTTCAGATAATCCTGATCTTTTTTCTCCACCTCTGCACCATTGATTTCTACTACTGTTACGTTTTTATTTAATGTGAATTCGCTTTTTGTTCCGCCTTCCGATAATTCAATCCTGTCATCAAGTACTGAAACAATCTCTCCATTTACCATAGAGGTGCTGTATACCTTTTCCTGCGCCGACTCAATTCGTTCAATCGGGTTTTGCGCCATTTCAACCTGGTCGTTTTCTTTGGCGACAGGAGTCTCTTCTTTAAAGAATTCAGATCGGCTTAACCATAAAATAAAAAGTGTGACAAGAGTCAGCACGACAAGAATAAACCCATAGATAATTTTTGTTTTTTGTTGCATTGATATTTATTAAAATTAAATTATTTGAAATTTTATTTTATCATTTCCAAGAACTCACTTTCCGATAATACTCTTACTCCCAACGTCTTGGCCTTGTCTAATTTACTACCGGCCTCTTCGCCAGCTACCACATAGTCAGTATTTTTACTCACTGACGATGAAACATCTCCGCCCAATCCTCTTATTTTTGCCTTGGCCTCGTCCCTGGTAAAACTCTCCAAAGAGCCTGTCAAGACGAAAATTTTATTCGCCAATTTTTTGTCTTTTTGCTCTATTTTTTTTATTTTTAAGCCGTTGTTTTTCAATTCATCCAATAAATCCAGGTGTTTTGGATTGCTAAACCAATCATAGATACTTTTTGCCATAATCGGTCCGACATCAGATAATTTTTCCAAGTCTTCCAGCTTAGCATTTTTTATATTATCCAAGTTACCAAAATGATTCGCCAAATCAATGGCTGTTTCCTCTCCTACATGTCTTATCCCTAATCCATAGATGAATTTTGACAATTCCACTTCTCTTTTGGCGTCGATGGCTGCAATTAAATTCTCAGCTGATTTCTGGGCAAAACGTTCCAGCGGCAATAAATCATCCAAGGTCAATTTATAAAAGTCGGCGAATGTTCTGACCAAACCGATCTTCATCAGCTGTTCAATGATCTTCGGGCCTAAACCATCGATATCCATAGCACCTTTTGAAGCCCAATGGCTCATGCTCCTCATATTGACCGCATAACATTCTTTATTGGTGCAGCGATAAGCTACCTCACCAGAAACTCTGGCGACTTCGCTGTTGCAAATGGGACACAGTTTCGGCGCTTCTATGTCTTTTTCTTTACCGATTCTTAATTTAGGCAAGACCTGGACTACCTTTGGGATAACATCACCAGCACGTTCCAGAATTATCGTATCGCCAATTTTCAAGCCCAGTCTGTTTATCTCATCCATATTATGCAGGGTTGATTGGCTCACGGTAACTCCACCAACTCGCACTGGCTCCAGCACGGCGGTTGGGGTTAAGGTACCGGTTCTTCCCACCTGCCACACCACATCCAAAACCTTGGTCGTGACTTGTTCTGCGGCGAATTTATATGCCATAACATATCTTGGCCCCTTGCCCACGATTCCAAGCCTTGGCCAGAGGGACAAGTCATTTACCATTGCCACCACCCCATCACACTCAAAGGGTACTTTGTCTTTATTTTTTTCTTCATAGTCATGAAATTCGATCACCTCCTCGATGTTCTTGCAAAATTTATTTATCGCTAAGATCTTAAAACCGATCAGTTTTGCCAATTCATGTTCTTGCTCATGCTGCGTCAGGCCAAGTCCGGTAATCAAGGAATAGGCGTAAAAATCAAGTTTTCTTTCAGCAGTAATTTTTGGATCTAACTGACGGATTGAGCCGGCAGCTGCATTACGAGGGTTGGCCAGTGGTGGCTTGCCTTCTTTTATGTATTTTTTATTCAATTCCTCCAGCACTTTCAGAGTCATTATCGCCTCGCCCCTTACTTCAATGATTCCACTGTCAAAAGCATCAAAAAACTTTCTTGCCATCGATTGGTCAAGTCCGATTTTTTCTAATTCTTTTGCCTCAGGTCTTCTCAATACCAATGGAATAGCTTCAATTGTTTTTAAATTCTGGGTTACATCTTCTCCGACTTTGCCATCACCCCTGGTTGCGCCTTGCACAAAAAAACCCTTCTCATATCTTAGGCTCATAGCCAGTCCATCCATTTTTAATTCAGCATAATATGAAAATTTTTGCCCCGGAAGTATTCTGTTCATGCGATTTTCCCAATCATACATATCTTGCTTGGAAAATGCATCATAAAGCGAGAGCATCGGCTGGCTATGGATAACTTTCTTGAATTTCGCCAATGGCTTGCCGCCGACTCGCTGGGTTGGAGAATCTGAGGTTATAAATTCAGGAAATTCCATCTCGAGCTTGAATAGTTCATTCTTCAAACTATCCAAGGCAGCATCAGAAATCTCCTGCTTGTCCAGGACATGATAAAGATAACGATAATGATCTATTTCCGCTTTTAATATCTCAATTCTTTGTTTTGCCTGTTCTTTATCCATTTTAATACTTGGAGTTGATGCTATTATTCAAATCCCAGACTGACCGACCGCTTAGTTTCTCCAAAACTTCCTTCAGAATAAAAGGTAGATGAAGCATAGCTTACAACATAAGAGCTGTTGTTGCTCAGAGTCAGACTGAACATATTGGAAGAGGACGCCGCCGGAAGATTGCCGTTAACCAAAACTTCGTAAGCAGATTGCTCCGCTCCTGATTCAGCAGCATAAAAAGCCAGGGTTGATCTTTCTTGGATGCCGCTAATTAACACTCCGGACAATATGATGCTGGATGCATTCAAGGCTGCAATAAATAAGCTAGCTAAAATTAATACAGTAATTAACAAAGCTGAACCATTTTCTTTTTTGATACTTTGCTTAATCATAAAATCTTGAGGATATGGTGGTTTGAATTTTTAATGGCACCTTGTGCAAATCCTTGCCTACTGCCTCAACTTCCAAAAGCACAGTGACATTTGGCTGGTTTGGTATTACCGGATCATCATTAACCGCTATGAATTTTAAATTAGTTACCTTAACTTTATTCGAAAGAGTAGATAACGTAGTGGTGGCTGATGAACCGACTTTACGATCAACCATCAAATTGTCTCCTTGCTGATAATAGCTTATACAAATGTCAGTGTCGTCTATAATATCATGCTTTAAGAAAGTCAGCCTTGTCGGATCTCCGCCATAAACATTGCTCATGCCTGCGCATTCTCCTGTTTGGCTTTTCTTTGCCAAGCGCAATTCTTTTGATATGGCCTCCAGAAAATATCTAATGCTTTCTTGCATGTTTTGAGAAGCGATCGCCCTGCGCTGACTCTCGATAACCATTTGAAAAATTCCAGTCGCAGCGATAATCATAAAGGCAAAAATCGTAACCGAAACAACGATTTCCAGCAAAGTCAGGCCTTTATTATTTTTTAATATCTTTTTTATCATAATTACTGGCGCCAATTATATAGAATAGTTTCCGCTGAATATACTTTATTATTCTGGCCTTCCGAATAATTAACATCAACCGTAACCCTGGTAGAAGATGCCGTAACGTCACTAATGATGATATCACGACTGAAAACAGAATCATCGCCAGCATTAAGATTATACAATCCCGTTGCCGGGTTAATCTTCATCGGCAACAGAACCGGCTGCTGCACAAGATTACGATTATCGATATCCCAGTTGTAATGACCGTTATTTATATCGAAATCGGCATTCCAGGTTGCACCATTTTTCCAATTATTATCACGAACATTTCTCACACCTTCAATGCCTTCTTGCGCCAATTGTGAGGCAATCAAATTATTTTTATTGATATACTGATAGCGGATGCTTTGAGTAGATAAAGACAATAAACCTAACATGCCCATAGTGATGATTGCAATTACTGAAAGCACTTCAATGATAGAAAAACCTTGGTTATTAATAAGAGTTTTATTCATAGCCTTACTGCACATCAATTAAGCCAAAATAATTAATTAATAAAGTTCTGACAGTTTGGTTGATATTATCTTTCAATGTAAGTTTCAAAATATTATCAATGCTATCCAGCCCGTAATCAGTGGTAATAAAAGTTTTGGGATCAGGGGGGAGAAATACTACGCTGACAGTCGAGCTTCCTGTTACCGACGTACCATCCCATTTTGTTACTTCGATAGCGTCAACTCCGACATTGGCAGGAAAATCAACTGATTTATATAGCTCGGAAACAAAGTTATAATCTTTGCTCTCATCATCATCAGTAAAAATAATATAATTTGCAGAAGTAGTGGCCAAGTATATACCCCAGCCCCCTTTCGGGACCGAACCATTATTCTTTTTTGCTCCTGAGGCATAGCCCTGAACCAACCGTAAATCCCCTGCTAATTGATGGCTTGCTGCCGACAAGATATTTTGCCTCGCCGTAGCTCGATAGTTAGTATAAAAAAGCGCTGAAACCATTCCAATTATAGAAATGCTAATCAATAATTCGATCAGAGTAAATCCTGATATGAATATATTACTTTTTTTCATGACAATTTTTATTCCACCTATTATATGGATTCTTATTTATATTATCATTTTTTTAAGCAAAAACCAAACTTAAAGCCACCTAAAAGGTGGCTTTAGTAATGCTTGCCATGCTTAATATTATTGTGGTTTGACCTCTTGCCAGCTCGGCAATCGATTATCAACAGAAATACTGGTACTGCTGCTTGATTGATAACCGTTGTTATCAGTTACTACGAGAGTGACTAAGCTGGTGCCCCTGATGTCAAATTTCGAAATAGGATCGGTACTGGTTGAAGTGCCTGGCAAACCATTGACAAAGGTCCAATCTGAAACTAGCGGACTGTAAGGAAGAGTAGTTGTAGATTGATTGGTGAAGTTGACAACTTGTCCCACAGTAACCCTAGTTGGGCTATAACTAAAGGATACTACCGGAAATTCATGGGTATAAGTGGTAAAGGTTCTAGAATCAGCATCTATGTCATGATCAGTATCTGCGATACTGTTGTTATTATACTGAGTCAAGGTTGACGCGACATCAGCTTGATTCCACACTTGAACATACCAATAATAGCTTTTATTATAATCGATTCCATTGAATCCAAGCCTGTTGTTATCAACAATGTATGAGCAGGTAAAACTAGGAGCGCTTTGCAAGCAACCGCTGAAATCATAGCACAAATTCGAAGATGAGCCGTTCTCACATTTGCCCGTGTCGGTAGTGGTTGCATTAGTTAATGCGTCTTTGATAACAATCCTATACGCTTTTCCACCATTACCAAGCGAATCATTATAAGAAAAAGTAAGCTTCGCCATGAGAGCCCCGGAGACAGCAGCTGTCGATGAAGACCACTGTGGCGCCATCATTGAAGCGGCATTTACGGTAGGGATGGAGCCCAAACTGCTCGCAACAACCTTATAAGGACCTCCGCCTGCCCCCGCATCGCTTGAATTAAAACTGACCCAGCCTAAGCCGCTATTATCACTATTACCATTCCATGCCCAACCGCTGAATTCATAAGTGCTGCTACTGATCTTTAACCCTTGACCCAGCCAAGAAGGAACAGTATCATCACTCATTTTCAACCAGCCATCATCTCCCAAAGCGAGCACCTTAGCCCAACCGGTTACCTCTCCTGAAGACAAATCATAAGTGGCGGCATGCAAGGGCGCTGAAGGAAATCCACTGGTCGGACCGAAATCTATCCAGCCCGCATTCTCACTCCAGGCATGACCTGAAAAAAGCCCGGTTGAGCTATCAATACTGACGCCATAAGAATTTACTGCCGGCGGACTTGATAGTGGGCAACCGGATGGCAAGCCATTAAAAGCCCCGTCATTGTCGGGGTCGCAATCCTTGGAATTAAAACTTATCCAACCAAAGTTTTCACCCCAGGCAAAGCCGCTGACATTGGGGTTGGCAGCATCTGCGTTCACTATACTGGCTTGATTATTCAAAAGATATAAATACACACCAGAAAGTAACGCTGCGGCCAATAGAGCTGCTACTGACCAATTCTTCTTTTCTGATTTTCCTTTTTTCCCTAATTTAAAATCTGAAAAACTATCTTCAATTTGATGAGAAAATTTTAATAATTTTTTGCTTGATTTTGAAAAAATCATTTTATATATTTTAATTAAAATTTAAATTACGCTAGCATATTCAAATACCAATCTAGAATAAAATTGCCAAAAAATAAGGTAACCAAGGTAGCGGCAGAAAGAAATATCCCGAAAGGAATCTCAGAACCCCACTTTTTTTTGCCGATTAAAATTAAACCGATTCCGATAATCGCTCCAGCAAGATAAGCGATGAATAAAGCGACCAAGATATCAGGCCAACCTAGGGCAACACCCATCAATAATCCCAAGCGGATGTCGCCACCGCCTATCCACCTTCCCTTTGAAATTACAAATTGCAACAAGAAGAATCCTGCTCCTATTATAACAGAAATCAACAACTGTTGCCAATAAGAATCTGACAATGCCATGTCATTGCTCAAGAGGTTGATGAAAAAATTTAAGATAAGGACTAGGGCAATCGAAGGCAAGGTTATTACGTCTAAAATCAAGTACCAACGCAAGTCATAGATAAAAATAATCACCATGACCGAAATTAAAAACCAGTCACGAATCAAAGATAAAAAATTTATTATGGGAAATTTTGAATTTGAAATTAAATTAAAATTTAAAAATTCAAATTGAAAATTATGGTAAAAGGCCAGCATAAACAGCAAACCTGTCATCAGCTCCACCGCCGGATATTGCATGGAAATCGGCTTGGCGCAATATCTGCATCTGCCTCTCAAAAAAATAAAACTAAACAAAGGGATATTGTCATGCCATGCTAATTGATGCTTGCAATGGGGACAATAAGAACGACCAAGAATTGTTTGTTTCTTATGCAAGCGCCAAACCAAACAATTGATAAAGGAACCGATTACTAGGCCGAAAACGAAAACCAGCAAATAAACTGTAAAAATCATATTAAGAATTTAAATTATAAATAGCTTCTAACCATTTTTTCCGTTGAATGATCTCAGCTTTGGTCGGATCCAATCTCAGCGCCTTCTTGCATAACTCGATCGCCTGTTCATATTTCTGTTGCGCGATTTTTACATCAATAATCCCGATGTAAACATAAACAACCTCCCTTATGATCTGCTGCCTATGTTCGCTATTCATCTCCGGCCTTTCTAAGTCAGGATAACTGCCCAATGCCTGGTAATACATATCCAGCGCTTGGTCATATTTTTTTTGGTAAAAATATAAATTACCCCAATCTAAATAAAAATGGGAAAAACCCGGTGCCTCTTTTATTAACCCTCTTAAAATTTCTTCTGCCTCTGCCAACTCTTTTTCCGCCGCCTCCCCTTTTTCAATTTTCAATCTAGCAGTATTGGATAGCACCACTGCCAAATTCATCCGGCCCTGGGGAATCAAATCATCTGGAGCTCTATACAATAAATCCTCAGCAAAATTTAAAACTTCGAGTGAGCTGGGTGCGCTAGATAAAAGCTGGCCAGCAGATTGTGAATGATAAAAAGTTTCATTCGGCAAATACTCGATTGTTTTATTTAACAGTCTGAAGCTCTCACTGTAATTCTTATACAAATCTGCCTGCAAAGACTGGCGATAATAATAGCTCGCCATCACCGCCCTGATGTTGTAATTCCAAACCAGAAAAGCTGTCACCATAAACCATAGGATTAAAAAGCCACAAATAACTGTCGGCCGAAGCTCAATTCTGATTACTTTTGATTCAGCTTTTTGACTGAACATGGCAAAAAGCATGGCACAAAACAGCCAAAAATATACAAATAGCACCAGGGTAAAAAATCCGAACAAAAGTGACAGACTGAGCGCTGTTAAGCCAAATAACAAGCAGCCGACCAACAATCTGGTTTCTTTATCTTTATTTTTCAAATAAAATAAATAACTCTGTTTGACAATGCTAATTATTAAAAATAACCAAGCTGCTAAACCGAGCAGTCCGCCGGTGATTAAGATATCCAAGAGCTCATTGTGCGCGCGATCATTAAAGGCATTGATGGTTTCATAAACTGCATAGTCCGGTTGATAATATTTAAAAAAATAATACTGCTGCGTATCCAACCCATGGCCGATCAGCGGAGCATTTTTGATAATTTCCACTGCAGCTTCATAATAATACAAACGGATCATCGAGCTGCCCTGATAAATATTAGCCAAACTTCTGATTCTATTTTCAAGATTCAATTTACTTTCTGACGATACCGTCACCGGCTGCACAAAACTTAAATATACAAAAAAACTTAGGCTTAAGCTAAAAAAAATACAGGAAAAATAAAAAATACTTCTTTTTTTCCTATACAAGAGAAACAAGAGCCAGATAATTGAGGCAAAGATCAGACCTAGCCAGGCAGCTCGACTGTAAGTGGCCAGCAGGCAAAGAAACGTCGCCGAAAGAACTGCCAAAACACTTAACTTTAAATATATTTTTTTTGTTTTTAAAAAACCAAATGCTGCCAAAGGGAGAACAAACAATAAATAGGAACCTAAAAAATTAGGCTGTCCAAGGGTTGAGCTGACACGGGTAATTTCGCCCTCCGAGATTGATTGCCACTTTAAGAAATCATTGCCGGTAGCCTGAATCAGGCCATAGACTGAAACTAAAAAGCCAGAAGACAAAGCAGCCCAGATTATTCGCTTCTGCCCTTTCGGGTTGACTAGAAGATAATCAAAAACCAAAAAAGTAAAAATGTAAAAATGAAGATAGGTGAATAAGCCAAAATTGCGCGAATATGTACCCCATAAAGCAACTAGCCGATGCTCGCTAAAAAACACTGAGACTACTTGGCTAAAAAAAATCAAGGCTAAAGCTGAAAACAGCCCATTACTTTTTACCATTATAATTTCCCCCGCCAAAAAAGTTTTAGCCAAATACACCCCCAGCGCCAATTCTACCAAAATCCTGAATAATGCTATTTTATCCAGCTCGAACGTATTGTAAATCTGAATACTGAAAAAAAGTGGAACCAAAAAAATAATAGCCAAAATAACGGCTTCGAGTAAAATATCGCAGAATTTAATAACTTTTTCCTTTAACATAATATTATTATAGCTTGAAAATCTAAAGTTGTCAGGAAAAAACGGAGTCGAGCTCCGTCAGCTGACGGAGCTCGACTCCGTTAAATTTATAATTTATGCCAATTATTAGTAAAAAGTTTAAAAAAAACAAAGACGGAAAATTTCCGTCTTTGTTTAAATTGAATAAAATTCTTAATGGGATCCTTTTAAGAACTTAGATTATGGGTTGGCGATTCCGCCTGGTGTAGCGGTGTGAACGCCTGGAGTCAAACCTCCGGTAGCATTTTCCAAAGTATAGACTATGCCGTAACTAGTCGTAGTAGTCGCGGTGTAGACATAAGTTCCTGGAGCCTGGGCTGCCGGCACTTGCTGCATGTAAGTAACTGTTCCATCAGGGCTTTTTAAAATGTTATTCGGAGTTGTTGAAGCAAAATTAAGCGCGCCTGTTTCCGGGTATGCATTCCAATCGTTGAAATACATTTCCAAAGCAGTTTGCACTTGCTTGATATCAGAAACACGCTTTGCGTCTCTTGATCTGGCCCTAGCGTTGTTCAATGACACCACGGCTAAAGTAGAAAGCAAGCCGATGATCGCGATAACGACTAACAACTCAACCAATGTAAAACCTTTTTGTTTTTTCATTATTTCACCCCCTTCCTTGTTCACAGATTCTCCAAAGAAAAAATGTGATATTAAATTTAACTATTTAAAAAAGTTAAATACTTAAGAACATTATAGCATTAAAATCATAACAGGGAAAACTTTATCCTTGCGCTGCCATATTGTACATCGGCAAAATGATAGCGGCAACCATAATTCCAACCGCCACCCCCATCACTACCATAATAATCGGCTCCATCAAGGTCATGAGATTAGCAACTGTATTATTTATCTCTCTGCCATAAAAATCTGTGATTCTTCTCAAAATTATATCCAATTTTCCAGTTTTTTCTCCGATGCTCATCATTTGAGAAACCATTTTTGGAATCTCTTTGCTATCAGAAAAAACCATCGAAATGGAATTACCATCCTCTACTTGCTTGACTGTTTCTTCAATTAATTCTTTATAAACTTGATTACTCACCACTTCCGAAGCTATTTTAAGCCCCTTGGTAATCGTTACACCACCGACGATCAATGTATGCATTGAGCGGGTAAAACGCACTAAATATATCTTTTGAAAAAGCTTGCCAAAAATAGGCATTCTTAATTTTAAATAGTCCAATCTTCGCTCCCCTATGGCAGTACTTTTATAATATCTTACCGCAACAAATAAAGCGATCATCATGAGAATTAAGAGCCACCAGAGATTTTGTAAAAAGTCAGAGACTGCAATCAATACCCTGGTAGCAAAAGGTAACTGTCCCCCGGTTTCAATCAATATGGCTGTCAATTGAGGGACCACAAAAACCATCATTGCTCCGCCCACGATAACCAGTCCTGATAGAACAAAAATCGGGTAAATCATCGCGCCCCTGATTTTACTCATCATGTCATAATCTTTTTCCATTTCATCCGCTAGGTACCCCAGTACTTCCTCTAATTTTCCTGAAGTTTCTCCCGACCTTACTACGCTGATGTAAAAATTGGAAAAGACTTTCGGATATTTTGCCAGGGCATCAGACAATTTAGTACCTGAATCTACCTCGTCGGATAGTTCAGAAACAATCAGCTTTAATTTAATGTTTTCCGTTTGTTCTACTAAGACTTTTAAAGATTGCACCATTGCCACGTTCGCTGAAATCAATACAGAAAACTGACGGGAAAATATGACAATATCCTTGGGCTTAATTCTATCAAGAATAGTCGGGCTTTTTACACTGCTTTCACTCTCCTCTTTTACAAATAAAACTGAAAAATTTTTTTCCCTTAACACTTCCACCGCAGCCTCTTCATTTGCAGCCTCAACCAGACCCTTGATGGCCTTGTTCTCGCTATCTAATGCTTTATATTTAAATACCGCCATTGATTTTAATTCTATTTACTAAATATCTTCTTGCCTGACATCATTATTGCGCACCAGCTCTTCTAAAGATTTTTCCATCATCATCATTCCTTCCTTTCTTGAAGTTTGAATGATGCTTTCTAGCTGATAAATCTTACCTTCTCTGATCAAAGATTTTACAGCGGAGTTGGTCAAAAGAATCTCGTGCGCAGCAACCATACCCCCGCCCCGGCGAGGCAATAAACGTTGCACCACTACTCCGATTAAAGAGTCAGCTAAGCTGTAACGAGCTGCCTCATCTGAAATTTCAAATTCTGCTGCAGTTAAGACTTTCTCTATCGCTCTGGTAGTATTGTTGGCGTTGACCTCCATAATAACCAAAGAATTACCGGTTGCCAGTTCCAAAATCAAACCCATGCATTTTTGCAACTCTTTTCTGATTTCCCCGACATAAACCAGATCCACATCTTCTTCCAGGCAATAATTCAGACCCGTAACATAAGATTGGGTATCGCTTCCTATTTGTCGTTGTTCGATGATACTTTTCTTACTGACAAATGAATACTCAATAGGGTCTTCAATGGTAATGATATGTTTTTTCTGTTGATTGTTTATTTCCTCTATTACTGCGGCGGCACTGGTAGTTTTTCCTGAAGCATGAGAGCCGGCTAAAATGAATAACCCTGAAGGAATCTTAGTTAAATCAGTAAAAATTTGCGGCAACTTTAATTGCTCGATACCATTAACTACCTCAGGTACATAGCAAAAAGTCATTGAAGGTAAATTTTTTTGATAAAAAACGTTAATGCGAAAACGAAAAGTTCCGGCAAAATTCTTTGCTAATGTTATTTCTTTATCGACTGCCAGCCTTTCAGCTTCCTCCGGCGTAACAAAAGAATTTATGATCATTTTCAAAGTATCGGCATCTAAGATGTTCTCACCTTCAATGACAACCAGCTGATTATTTATCCTCATGGTGGGAATATTTCCTGCAATCAAGTGCAAACTGGAAGCCTTTTTCTTGGCCGCCTCTTCCAATAGACGATTCAGTAAAATTGTGGGGACTTCCATCATAACGTTTTCCGCTTGGAACTGTGCCACTCTACCTGCCTTTCGGCATGCAGACGAATGCAGTACATCCCAAATTTATATAATTCAAACTTGGAGGATACGGGTTCAGTTCGTAGTTCGAATTTAATTTTTTAAAATCTTTTTTACCTTCTCCACTACTTCCGACGGCATAAAATGAGCTTTGATCAAATAATCAACCGCCCCCATAGTCAATCCTTGTTCCACCTCTCCTCTTTGGCTTAAATTAGTCAACAATATTACCTTTATTTCCTTTGTTTCGGGGGTCTCCTTGAGAGTCTTTAGCACCTCGAATCCATTCATTTTAGGCAATAAAATATCTAGTAAAATTATCTGAGGCATCTCTTTAGCAGCCACTTTCAGACCCTTTTCTCCGTCTTCGGCTGTTATCACTTCAAAATTTTCTAACTCAAATTTAGTTGCATACATGCTTAGCAAAAAAGAATCATCTTCAATAATCAAAATCTTTACCTTTTCCTTGGTCATAGTTTATTAGCTTATAATTATAAATAATTTAATTTCTCATTACCCTCAATACCTCCTCAATGGTGGTGATGCCATTCAATATCTTTATTATACCATCCTGTTTGATAGAAATAAAATTCTGGCTTTCCCGTACATCATCAATGTCAAAAGAATTTGTTTCGGCGGTAATTTTACTGATAAGGGCTTCGTCAATATCGATTACTTCACTGATAGCAACTCGGCCGTTATAGCCAGTATTGCCGCATCTTGCGCAACCGCTGCCCTTATAAAATTTCAACTTAGAAAAATCAGCTTCCTTTATCTCCTTTAATCTATTTTGAGGGATGGAATTTAATTCTTTTTTGATGCTGCTTAGCAGGTCATCGGGTATGATGTCTTCAACTTTACAGAAATTGCAAATTTTTCTGGCCAATCTTTGAGCAACTACAGTATTCAAGGTAGAACCCAGTAAAAAGGGTTCGACCTTCATATCAAGCAGTCTGGGGATGGCACCAAAGGCATCATTTGTGTGCATAGTCGATAAGACAAAATGGCCTGTCAATCCGGAATGGATAGCCAGTTCTGCGGTTTCATCGTCTCTTATTTCCCCTACCATTATAACATCCGGATCTTGACGTAAAAGCGAACGCAATCCCGAGGCAAAGTCAAAGCCTATCTCCGGCCTGGTTTGCGAATGATTGATCCCAGAAATATAATATTCCACTGGATCTTCTAGCGTGGAAATATTCACCCCCTCCTTGTTCATTAAATTTAAGATTGCATAAAGCGTCGTAGACTTACCTGAGCCTGTAGGTCCGACAACCAAGAACATCTTATTAGTTTTTTGGATGTTTCTTTTGATTATCTCCAGTCCATATCCGGAAAAACCTAACTCTTCCAGAGTTGGCGCTCCCTTGCTCATGTCCAGTACTCTCATTACAACCTTTTCTTCTCCAACCAAAGGTAAAATTGAAATACGAAAATCAATCTCCCTGCCATTGATTACCTGTCTCATGCGGCCATCCTGGGGCAATCTAGTTTCATCCAGTTTTAAGCTGGCCATCACCTTTATTCTAGAAACGATCGCTTCGTGGATGTTTTTGGGCAGAACCAAAGAGGTTTTCAAGATTCCATCGACACGATAACGTACTCTGGTCTCTTTTTGTAAAGGCTCAATATGAATGTCGCTGGCTCCACCTTCTACCGCATGTCTTATTATTACTGAAACGATTTTAATAACCGGGGCGCTGGCAACCACTTCTTCCACATTTTCATAGCCTCCTTTTTGCTCATCTTTCAAGTCTTCCTCCTCTTTTGTTTTTAAAGCGACTGAAATTTCATCAGACAATGTCTTGTATTGCCTCAAGGCGCTTAAAAAGCTTGTAGAAGAAATAATAAAAAATTTAACCGCAATTCCCGATTCATTTGCCAAAAAATCTACAGCTTCTATAGCCTTGAAATTGTCAGGATCTACCAATCCTACATCTACTCGATTATCAGTTTTATTGAAGCTTATGATTTTGTAATTATTTGCTACTTCGAAAGGAATAATATTCAAAACCTGTTCCTCAATTCCTTTTTCAACAAGCGATTGATAAGCAAAGCCGTACAAAGAAGCCTTTGCTTCTGTTAATTTTTCTATATCGATTATATTCTTTTCCAAGAGCACCTCTTCCAGAGGCCTTTTCAACATCAACAATTTTATTTCGGCAAGCTTTTCATTGCTAACTATATTTTTCTTAACTAATAATTCCAATAATTCATCTTGCTTGTTCATATTCCGTTGTTTACTGTTACTTATTTAATATCAATTTTTGAATTAAATGGATCGTTATTGCCAACCACAAAGTTCTTCGGTTCAACAATAGTTTCTTTTAATGCTTTAAAGCCAGGGCTTTCAAAAATTTTAAAATTTGCTGTATTGATATTATTTATTTGGATATTTCTGACTGCTGGTGCGTCTTGTTTTTTAAAAACATAGCTTTGAGAATTTCCAACCAAGCCATATCTGTACAACAATACAACCATTCCTCCTATCATGATTACAATAATCAGGGAGTATGATATCAATTTCTTTTTATCTAATTTTTTAAAAGTCAGCATCTTACTTTTTTAAATAATAAGCTTCGAGCACAAGCTTGGCATTGCCCCCGCTGGCAGTAAAATTCAAATCCGTGACATTGATCAGCCTTAAATTATTTTCGAGATTGCTTAAAAAGTTCTTGATTGATCCATAATCAACCCCTGAAATGCCTAGAACAATCTTAACCTTAGACAATCCCTTTACGTCATCAACCAGGCTATAATTTATCGAAGTTAAGACTACGCCATTATTGGCGGTAATAGCCTCAAATTGAGCCAAGAGCTTTTCTCCTCCAGGCTCATTCGGCAAAAGAGCGTCAATCCTTTTTATCTGCTCTTTACTTATACCTTTATAAGTTTTATTCAATTTTTCCAATTGATCCAAGTACTGCCTACGTTCTTCGTATATCCTTGTTTGGCTGCTTACTGTAGCACCTATCTCTTCTGAAGATCTTTTATATTTTGGCAGGACAATCATATAGTAGCCCAAAACTAAAACTACCAATATCCATACTGCTAAAAGCAGGTTGAAATAACTGATCAAAAAAATATTTAATTTTTTCATCAGCTGCTGTTGGATTTTTTTTTCTTTATTCTCCATTTTGTTATTTACCGCTTTTATCTAAAAATACTGCCGGGTCCAAAGATAATTTAAGATCAAATTTCACCTGCTTATCGTCCTCGGTGCGGATTACAGTACCTCCATTTGTGCTTACGGATTTTACTAGCTTATTATTGCGTAATACTTCAATCTGCCTAACGACTGCATTAAAATCTTTAGCCGTTGCATCAAAGACATATTCTCCTTCGACGTTTCCATTAAAAACGCTAGCAAAAGAAACATCAGCCAATGTATTTTCTTCTAAAAATTTAAAAAACTTTGTCCAGTATATATGATCATTAATCAAGGTATTCACCAGAATTATCTTCTGTTGAAATATATCTATTTCTTTTATCCCCACCTCTTCCTTGGAAATCTTTTCATTTATGAGGGCTAATTTTTTTTCAAAATCTTGAGCGTTCCGCTTCTTTATTTCTATATTATACAGCAATACGAAGAAAGCTATCCCGATTATAAGACCGGAAAATAAAGTTGCTGCAATGAAGTAGGTGAAGCTTTTTTGCCAATCAAAAAACGTAATTACCTCACCCTTGATTAAATCGGTGGCAACTATAGTCTTACCCTCTTTCTTTTTCGGCTTGATTTTGCCTATCGCATATTTGAGCCAACTTTTTTTATCCGAAGTCTCTTCGGTAATAACTTCGCTTTTGTCATCATTTTTATTTTTTTCTACTGGCGGCAAGCTTGCAAATTTTCCTTCTTCAGTTGCATTATTTATGCTTAATTCTGATACTTTTTCTTTTTTAATAATATCATTTTTTTCTTCTCCTATTTCTTCCTTGTGTCTTACATATTGCTTGATCAGGTCAAGCGTCTCTTTGCGAGAAGCAGCATCTACCTCTTTTGTTTCTACCTTTTCTACCTTTTCTACCTTTTCTTCTTTTTTATCCTTTTCTTTTTTTTCTTTTTTAAAAAATTTAAAAATATCAAAAGCTTTCGATTTTGCTTTTTTTTCGTTGACAGGCTGCGACCATTCCACTTCCGGAACCGTCTCTTCCTTTTTTGTATGTTCTTCTTTTTTTGATAAAAAATCCATCCTTGTTTTTTATAAAATTATTCCATTTGCCTAAGTGCTAATCCGACTGCAATCGACATCCTGGGGCCTACTTCGTCCAAAACCGGCTTTAGCTCTACCGGGCACGATACTCTTGCCCAAGGATCGCCAATGATCACATTAATATCTAAAATTTTTGATAAATAATTAACAAAGTTGACCAAGAGAGAAGAGCCGCCAGAAAGAATTATTTTTTCAACTTTTTTATTGTCTCTATTCTGATATAAATTAAGCACATACTTTATTTCATTAATGACCGGGTTGAGCGCTTCGATTATCGTCTTGGGTACGATTTCTTGACCAGCTGTCAGTGAATTCATCCCTAAATCATATTTGAATTGCTCCGCTCTTTCCAAGCCTATATTCAGGTTGTTGGCTAAGGATTTCGTGATAGTCAGCCCGCCGATATCGATACTTCTGTTAAGCATCGGAATCCCCTTGTCTATGATAGAGATGTTGGTAGTATTAGTACCGATTTCAACAATCGCCACAGTTGACTTGTCGCGGCCCAGCAAAGAACGGGACAAAGAAAAGACTTCTGTTTCCAAGCTGATCAAATTGATCTGAGCTTCCTTAAAAATATCAATATATTTTTTTACCAAAAGTTTGGGCGCCCCAGTAATTAAAACTTTATAGTTATCTGATTTTTTATTTATTTTGTCATCCTCTTCAATTTTTTTCCAATCTAGGATAATTTCATCCAGAGGGATCGGTATGACTTTTTTTGCCTCCCAATGCACGGTTGAAGCGATGTCTTTTTTGTCCACATTAGACAAATTTAGGATTGAAGAGAAAACGGAATAGGTCGGTAGGGCGGCAACTGCGGATTTGCTGGTCATGCCCGCTTCTTTGCAAATTTTATTTATTGCCTTGGCGGTTTTTTTAACATTAAGCTGCCAATCGTTATTCAACTTGCCATCCAAACCTTCGCTAAAACCATAGGAGGATAGCCTTGGTCGATTGCCTTCTTTTTTTAATTCAACTATTTTTATGCTTGAAGTTCCGATGTCTATTCCAAGATAGCCCTGAGATGCTTTAAATAAACCCATATTACTCTTTATTATCTTTCATTATTATTATATAATAAATAAAAGGAATAGGCAAAACAAATTAATAACTTTATTATAACATATTCTTAAAAAATTTAAAAACAATTTTAGGATATATTACCGAATATGGAGTTTCTAACTAAGTACAAAAAAATATTATTAGTCATCGGTTTCATCTTGGTTGTTTTTGTTTTGGGTTATTTGCTTTATGCGTTATTTTTTAAATCTTTAGCGCCTAGTGATCCCGCAATCTCTCCAGTCTCCACCACCACTCCCTCTGGCGGACTCCCTACCTCATCGGCTGGGGGAAATAAAGGTACGGTAATAAATGAAGGAGGAACATTAACTGATCCGAACCAAAAAGTTGAACCAGGGGCAAGTGAGATTGCCAACGGCGGAGTAACTAAAACTTATGATTTAACCAAATCAGAAAGCATCGGCGCCACACTTGATGGCAAAGGCTCAATGATTCAATATTACGACAAAGATCAAGGTAAATTTTTTCGTATTGATAACGAGGGTAACGTTTCTGAGCTTTCAGATAAAATCTTTCATCAGATAAAAAACGTTGTCTGGTCTCCAAATAAAAACAAGGCAATTTTAGAATATCCAGACGGCGCAAAAATCATCTATGATTTTTCTAACAACAAACAAGTTACTCTTCCTTCTCATTGGAAAGATTTTTCTTTCTCTCCAGCTGGAGATAAAATTGTCATGAAGAGTATGGGTGAAGATCCTAACAACCGCTGGTTGGCAATAGTCAGCGAAGATGGCAGCAAGGCAATGGGAGTGGAGGAGTTGGGAGATAAAGATTCCACAGTCTATCCGATGTGGTCACCTAACAACCAGATGGTAGCGATGTTCACCGAAGGGAAGGATTTCGATCGACAGGAGGTTTATTTTGTCGGCTTGAATAAAGAAAATTTTAAATCAACTATCGTAGAAGGCAGAGGCTTCGTTCCTAAATGGGCGCCGACAGGTGACAGATTACTTTACAGCGTCTACTCAACGCAAAACGAATTGAAACCGAGTCTTTGGATTGTTGATGCCGAAGGCGATAATATCGGCAATAATCGGAAAAGGCTGAATATAGAGACCTGGGCAGACAAATGCAGTTTCGCTGACTCAAAAACCCTTTACTGTGCCGTGCCGCAAAAACTTGAAGAAGGTGCCGGACTATTCCCTGAATTAGCAAAGAATACCGTTGACGATCTTTACAGAATTGACACACAGACCGGCTCCAAGAAAAAAATTGCCATTCCTGAAAACAATTTAACAATTTCCAATATCATTCCTTCCGGAGATGGACGTTATTTATATTTTAACGATCAAGCAACCGGCAGATTACATAAAATAAATTTAAAATAACTTATGTTAAATTTTAAAAAGGATAATTTTTCGGCTCCCCTATTTATATCAGCTTCATTGATTTGTTTACTGCTGGTTGGCATCTCTGTGTCTCTTTTAAAGGTAGTTTTGATAGAGCCGGATAACATTGCGCAAGAGAATTTAAATTTAAATCAACTCACTCCTGACCCATTAATTACTATCGCCCCAAATAAATAAATGGCCAACAACCTAAAAACAATCTTCAGCTGCAGCAAATGCGACGCCCAATCTCCAAAATGGAGCGGGCGTTGTTCAGAGTGCGGCACTTGGGGCAGTATGAAAGAGGAAATAGTAGATGTGAAAAAAGATAAGGCTGCCAGCTCCAAACTCTCAGCCATAGAGACGATTGATTTGAATAACATTGAAACCAAAAATGAAAAGCGCATTTTGACCAATATATCAGAGCTGGATCGAGTGCTCGGCGGCGGCATCGTCCCCGGCTCTTTAATACTTTTGGGAGGTGAGCCGGGCATCGGCAAATCAACCCTAGTCGCGCAAATTGCTGGCGCCGTACAAAATACGAATAATGTTATCTACGTCAGCGGCGAAGAATCCGCCAGTCAAGTCAAGGGCAGGATCAGCCGGCTTGATATCGGCTATGACAAAATCGGTTTTTTAAGCGAGGTAAATATTGAAAAAATTATTGCCACCGCTGAACAGCAGAAGCCTACTCTAGTTATTATTGACTCCATTCAGACCGTCTACTCCTCTTTGGTTGAATCTGAAGCAGGTTCCATAACCCAAATTCGTGCCTGCGCTACAAAATTTTTAGAGCTCGCCAAGCAGAATGAAATCGCGGTAATCTTAATCGGCCATATTACCAAAGATGGTGCCATCGCCGGCCCTAAAAGCCTTGAACATATCGTTGATACTGTCGCCTATCTCGAAACTGAAACCACTCATGACTACCGCATCTTACGGGCTAGTAAAAATCGCTTTGGCTCGGTAAATGAACTTGGCGTGTTTGAAATGACCAGCAATGGCTTTAAAGAAGTTAATAATCCGAGCGCCATTTTTATAGAAAACGAAGACCACCAGATTTCTGGTTCAGTTATCAGTTGCATTATCGAAGGCAGCCGGCCATTTTTGATTGAAGTGCAGGCACTTGTCACTAAAACGGTTTTTGGTTATCCGCAACGCAAGGCTTCTGGCTTTGACTTGAACCGCTTACAAGTCTTAATCGCAGTTCTATCTAAACGAGCTAAAATAAATCTGGCAAACCAAGATGTGATTCTAAACGTAGTTGGCGGACTTAAGATAAATGATCCATCGCTAGACTTGGCCGTTTGTCTGGCCATCACCTCTTCGCTGTCCGACCTATCAATTGATCGCAAAACTTTAATTTTTGGTGAGGTCGGGTTGGGTGGCGAAATGCGCAATGTCAGCAAACTGGAAATGCGCTTGAATGAAGGCGAAAAACTTGGTTTCACCCGCGCAGTAGTGCCTAATAGTTCTACTATGCCTAATAAAAAAATTAGATTAGAAAAAATAAAGAATATCAGTGAAATGGTCCAGTTATTTAAACTAAAATAATGATTCTGCCTCAATCTTTCTACAACCGAAACACATTGAAAGTCGCCCAAGATCTCTTGGGCTGTTTTTTAGTCAGAGAAATGCCCTTAAAGTCTCCACTCCTAATAAAGGAAAGGTCCGCCCAACTAAGTCATATGGGCGGGGTTAGGGTGAAATATAAAATAGTTGAAACCGAGGCCTATGATGGACCATTCGATCTAGCGTCCCACGCCAGCCGAGGATTAACCTTGAGAAATAAAATAATGTTTGGCGAACCTGGTCTTATCTATGTTTATCTCACCTACGGCCTATATTATATGTTGAATATCGTAACCGGGCCAAAAGATTATCCAGCCGCAGTTTTAATTCGAGCGGTTGAGCCCATGGGAGTTAAAAGTCTGTCAAAAGTCAAAAGTTATGCTGGCCCCGCACGCTTAACTAAGACCATAAAAATTGACAAAACATTTAACGGCTTACCAATTTTTACAAAAAAACACGGCCTTTGGATTGAAGACCGCGTTGAACAAATAAAACCTAATCAAATTATTAAAGCTCCTCGTATCGGCATCGATTACGCCAAAGAATACAAAGACAAAAAATGGCGTTTTTATTTAAAAGACAATCCCTTTGTTTCGAAAAAATAATAAATGTGTCATACCGGACGAAGTGAGATCCGGGATCCAGGGTTGATTAGTAAAAACATTAAAATAATCGAATTTAAAGATTAAGCAATTTTGATGTTTGAGTGAAATTTTAAAATAAGTAGCTATTTACCCTGGATCCCGGATCAGGTCCGGGATGACACATATTTTTATGTTTAATTTTTTTGTATCATCCGCCTTTAGCCCCAGACTTGGTCCGGGGGTATGCTGGGATCCATTAATAGGAAAAATAATAAATAACCACAATTGATTTACCAATTCATACTCTTCAAATACAACGGCAGCATTTGCCCAAGGATAAAGTTACTCCAAATGAATCTCATCCTCAAACTTCCCGACTTTATTTTTCAAACCCGGCCAACCATTCAAGCTAGGGTCAGTATCGACAATCAGTTGTGCCGCCTCTTTCGCTTTTTTCATCAGATCAAAATCGAACAAAGAAGCAACTTTGAGTTCTGGAAAACCTTTTTGCATCGTGCCATAAACTTCACCCGGTCCACGTAATTTTAAATCAATTTTCGCCAAAGTCACTCCATCATCATGATCAACCAAAGCTTTTAGACGCGTGTTACTTTGCAAAGAATTAGATTCGGAAAATAGCAAACAATAAGATTGATGTTCGCTCCTGCCCACCCTGCCCCTAAACTGATGTAATTGCGCCAAGCCGAATCTTTCAGCTCCTTCAATCAACATGATTGAAGCATTAGGAATATCAACTCCCACTTCCACTACCGAAGTCGCTACCAAAACTTTTATTTTATTAGCAATAAATTCATTCATCACGCTTTCTTTCTCCGCCGTTTTCATTTTTCCATGCAGCATGCCGATGTTCAGATCAGGAAATACCTCCTTATTCAATTTTTCATATTCTTCCTTGACCGACTTGGTTCCCAGGAAACTGATCTCCTTCTCACTAAGCTGCGCTGTGTCTGTCATTTCAATCAACGGGCAGATGACAAAAGCTTGTCTGCCGTTGCCGATTTCCTTGCGGACAAAATCGTAGGCTGCTTGGCGATCTTTTTCCAAAACAACTTTAGTGATAATTTTTTTTCTGTCCGCCGGCATCTCATTGATCACCGAAACGTCCAAGTCGCCATATAGCGCCAAAGCCAAACTGCGCGGAATCGGCGTGGCGGTCATAGACAAGAGATGTGGTGCGGAAATAATCCCCTCATTTAATTGACCTGCTTTACTAATCAAAGTTTTTCTCTGCCCTACGCCGAAACGATGCTGTTCATCAATTACAGTCAAGGCCAGATCATTAAATTCAATTTTTTCCTGGATTATTGCATGAGTACCAATGATGATTTTAGAATTAAGAAGTATGAAGTCAGAAGTAGCTTTCTTTGTTCTTTTATTTTCTGACTTCTGACTTCTGACTTCTGACTTGTTCATCTTCTTCTCAGTTCTAGTAATCAACCCGACCGTAATACCATAATCTTTCAAAAGATTAGAGATGGTGACGTAATGTTGCTTGGCCAAAATTTCAGTCGGCGCCATCAGCACTGCCTGTTTGTCGTTCCAAGCGACATTGAGCATAGCGAGAATCGCGACTAAAGTCTTACCGCTTCCCACATCGCCCTCCAAAAGACGAGTCATCGGTTTCGACTTGGCAATATCCAGAAGTATTTCCCAAGAGGCTTTCCGCTGAGCGTCCGTTAATTTGAATGGCAGCTTACTCACAAAATCTTTGGTCTTTTGTTCATCAAAAGGAATGCTGCTGGCAGTGCTGGCAGAAAATTCCTGCTTGGCAAGAATGGATTGCAGTTGAACTAAAAATAATTCATCAAAAGCCAAGCGTTGTTTTGCGATTTCAACATCCTCTAATTTTTGAGGAAAATGAATTTTCTTGATTGCTTCCGCCAAACTGACCAAGCCATATTTTTTTATGACTTCTTTCGGCAGCCAATCTTCCAACCACTCGGCTAAGCCGATAACTTGCTTGATTAAATAACGCAACTGCTTTTGTGTTAAGTTGCCGGTCAAATGATAATTCGGCACAAACCCCTGAGTGTTCACCGCCGCTACCGCCCCCTTTAACAAAGGGGGATGTGGGGATTTTATTTTTTCATAAACCGGTGATGACATAAATACCCCACCATAATCCTCTTCAATTTTTCCGGCCAAAGAAATCCTGTCACCAGTCTGTAAATTCTTTGCGATAAAAGGCTGATTAAACCAAACCACCTTAACCGATCCGCTCTCATCACTCACCAAGGCCTCGGTGATTTGCATCTTCCTACGAAAGCTGCGCTTATTCTGTATTAGTTCCACCTGCCCGATCACACTAGCGCTGGTCCCGGCTTTAAGCTCATCGATTCTGGTGATTTTGCTGAAATCATCATAGCGAAAAGGAAAATAAAACAAGAGATCTTCAATAGTCTCAACCCCCAAGCTTTTCAAACGCTTGGCCGTAGCCGTCCCAACTCGACTTATATTAGTAATGGCAGTTTCCAGTTTTAACATGACTATAGTCTAACAACAAAACCCCCATTTTTCAATAAAATGGGGGGATATTTATCCGATAATTATAAACAACTAATAGGTTAAAGACAGTGCCAACGCCGAAAAAACGAATATTAAATTAATCGTTTATTTATCCTGACGCTTTACCAGCTTCCACTACTACCTCCACCTCCTGACATGCCGCCACCAAAACCGCCAAAACCACCTTTTTTACCACTCCACTGACCTCCAACCCACCAAGGTAAGTGGCCTCGAGCTTTTCCCTCCTTATATCCTCTTGAAACGATAAAATCAAACAACAGCCCAGCCGGTATTAATATGGCAATGGAAATTAAACCGAAAAATAAAAAACCTTTAATCAAGCCTATAATAATTCCGGCGGTACCACCCAACACTCCGCCAAGCCACCATGACTTACTCCTGCCAAGAATAGCAGAAAGCCACATAAAAACAAATGCTCCTGCCCAAAACAACATTTCATAATCAATGTCTGAATTTTTTCGTTCATTTTTTGTGGTACTTAAGCTCGGAATATTCTCGCCCTGAGTGGCAGCAATTATTTTATCAGCAGCTTCATCAATTCCTTTATAAAAATCATTATTTCTAAAAGCTGGTTTCATCACTTGATTTATAATCCAATTGGACTGAGCGTCAGTTAATGCACCCTCTAAACCATAACCAACTTCAATTCTCATTTCTCGATCTTCTTTGGCCACAAGAATTAAAACGCCATTATCCTTTTTCTCTTTTCCAATCCCCCAGTCTTTAAATAGTTTCTCTGCGAAATTTTCAATAGTATCCCCTTGCAGATTTTTTATAATTACAATAGCGATTTCATTCCCGGTGCTTTTTTCAATTTGAGACAATTTATTCTCAAGGGATTGTTTTTGTTCCCCGCCTATTGTGTCGGTATAGTCATTAACAAAGCCTACTGGATTGCCAGGATTGAAGTAAGCATTCGCATTTAAGGACAAAGCAAAAAATACAAATGAAGCTAGAACTAACTTAAATAGACGGGAGCTCATTTATTTATTTTGCAAATCAACTTTCGGAGCCTTTTCTGATCCGTTTTCGGCTTCAAAGTAGTTTTTATTTGAGTAACCAAGCTGATTAGCTATTAAATTGGAAGGAAATCTTTTTATAGCCACATTAAAATCTCTTACAGCATCGTTATATCTTTTTCTTTCCACGCTTATCCTATTTTCCGTACCCTCAAGCTGAGCCATGAGAGTTTGTACATTTTCAGCCGACTTTAATTGTGGATAATTTTCCATAACCACCAAAAGCCTTGCCAAAGCACCTTCAATTTGGGTAGCTGAATCAGCTTTTGGTGGTGGACTACTTGCTCCTGCATAGCGAGACCTTGCCTCCGCTAAGTCGCCAAAGATTTTTTGCTCTTGGGACATTACACCCTTGACTGATTCTATCAAATTAGGAATCAAATCAAAGCGTCGCTGATATTGAGTTTCAACTTGCGCCCACTGGTTATTAATAGCCTCATTTGCCGTTATTAACCTGTTATAGGTTGACCAAATAAAAGCCACAACAATAAGGATAAGGACTCCTGCAGTAATTAAAATGAAATTTTTCATTGCTTTATTATTAAATAATTAATTTACTCGCTAAATATGCTAAAAATTGTAAGCAAAGCTCCTAAAATAAAAAATGTGGTGGGCCGACCAACAAAAAAGTCCTGTTTTATTATTTTTTTTCGACACTACTTCAACGGTCGGGCCCGAAGCCTGTGAAGCAGAAGAGATTGATTCTTGTTCCATGTTTTTTGTTATTATAAATAAATTGTCGAGGTTTATATATTTTAATTTTACTCTTTTTTAGACAAAAATACAATTATTTCTAATAATCAGATAATTTCGTGAAGCTCCCAACCACAAATACACAACAATATAAAAGAGCCACTATTGTGGCTCTTTTATATTGTTGTGCACTCGTGAGGAATCGAAGGGGCGAAAGCCCCACGCCGAATGTTCGCTTCTCGCATCACACGAATAAACAAATAACAAAAAAAATCCCAAAATGGGATTTTTTTTGTTATTTGTGCACTCGTGAGGAATCGAACCTCAATTACAAGCTCCGCAAGCTTGTGTCCTATCCGTTGAACGACGAGTGCGTTTTAACTTTTAACAACCTGCCTGCCGGCAGGCAGGTTAACAGTTAACAATTAACTGAAATCACAATAAAAAATAAATAAGAAAAATATGAGAAATAAGAATAAACTACCTTCTTCTCCTTCTTATTTATCTTACTTTTCTTATTTATAATTTCAGCATTCTTGAAAGGCTTTCGGATGCCGGGGCGTCTGTGCGGTCTAAATCTTCAGGCAGATATTTCAACAAATGATTTCTGATTTCAATCGGGTCGTTATCCAATAGCGGCAACGAAAGCCTATGTCTTACCGCTGACTTGAATTCGAAATATAAATTCTTTACTCCCAGGTTCGGTTTATAGACAATTGAAAAATTTTCAATCTCATCAAAATCATAAAACTTTTTGCCCACTATCACTCCTTCATCAGTCAAGACAACTTTTACATTGGCCGGCTCCCGTCCATCATTCATTATTATGATAAAAGTCGAAACAACTATGATAAAGAAGAATAAAGGATTGAATTGACTGAAGTCAAATTTCCAAAATTGGATACCGAACAATGAATAAATAACTAGCAAAATAAATACTATGGCTGCGCCGATATACCAATTCTTTGGCCGTTCGTGCTTTTCAAATTCTGGGACATCCCAGCTGATTTCTGCTGTTCCGTAATCAATATTTTGCTCGTTGATCATATTTTTGTTTATATTTTTTATTATAGCATAAAGCTATGATTACAACAAAAACTGAATTTCCGTACAGCTTTATAAAACTATATTGACACACTTTACCCCATCTAGTCAAGCTAAACTATTACGCCCTGTTCGTTGATCTTTTTATGTTTAGCCAAATAATTTACGAATTTAATATTCTCTTTTCCCAATCTGACTAATTTACCATCAACTAAAACCCTCGGATCGACGTAGCGGAATTTTTTTACTATTTTTTCTCCTACTCTTTTTCTTTTTAGCTTTTTACTTTCCAACGTCTTTAAAGACTCTTGGATTCCCCTGTCTTGAATATTTTCAATTTTTTTCAAAATAAATTTTTCATCCTGATAAAAATCTTTTTCGGCTAAAAAGTTCTTGCCAACCGCTGCCTTAAGTGCATTGGAAAACAGGTTGTAGCGGGCAACCGCTTCAAAACAGCCCCAATTCAAAGTCTGTAATTGCAAAAAGTGTGTGGCGAATAAATAAGCGACTTTGGCATTGTTAAAAACTATTTGATTATCATGGTTTACCAATCCTTCAACGCATCTGCTTACGATTCCTGGATTAAGCCAGGCCTGGAGCTCCCGAAGAGCATAATCAACTCTGTCTGCACAGAGGTCAGGTGCTTTGCTTTCCATCAAGGGGAAATTACCATCATCCATTATTCTGTCAAAATCAAAACCGTATTTTTTTAAAATAACTGGAATATCAGAATTCATCATAAATGCTTCAGAAATCAAGTCATGATAATTTTCAATTCCTTTCTTACCCTCGCCGAATACCCAATCTGCGACATGGGAAAAAGCTAAGTGCGGCACATCATGCAACAAGCCGGCAATTTGCTCTTCAATTGATGCGCCCAGTTTTCGCAACAAAATCATCACCCCCACACAATGCTCATAACGACTAAAATTTTTCAAATGATAATATTTATCAGGCAGACCATATTGAGAAATATTCTTTAAACGCAAAACAGGGGCCGAACTCAAAAGTTCGATCAATACCAGTTCGGTAATTTTAGCTTTGCCGTAAACTTTGTCGTTGATTATCATGTAATAAAATAATAACTTAGTAGAATCAATATAACATAATCGGATTATATTTCAATAACAAAAAGCAGCATTTTACTGCTGCATTTTTTGTTCTTGTTTGTGCCTTATTTCGTTAACTATTCTCTATGATCACAAACACCATTGTTATTCGCGTCTACGAAATTACGATTACCGCCGTTTTTCATTCCAAAACCGCCCCTACCCTTGCCCTGACCCATACCCAATTCAGTGCGAAGTTTTTGTGCTTCTGCATATTTGCCGTCAGCCATCAGCTGGTGC
>Ga0209319_1000844_pt1 | contig 31442 bp, 31 predicted proteins | sample RifGroE2_FD_184000 | JGI IMG/M metagenome (GOLD analysis project Ga0209319, IMG submission 184000) | Groundwater microbial communities from Rifle, Colorado - Groundwater E2 (SPAdes) (version 2) | ecosystem: Environmental > Aquatic > Deep subsurface > Groundwater | place: Rifle, Colorado, United...
CCATTTAAATTTTCTCCTTTGATATAAAAACATAATTATAAAAATTACATTGTATCTAATGTAATTTCATTTAAACTAACCTTAAACAAAAACTCATTCCATTGTTGAGGTGTATTATCACCAATTCCATATATTTGATGAAATTTATTATGCCATTTTCTAGTAAGTGCAACTCCTAAAGGATATCGCGAATGAATTTCCTGTATTTTTATTAGTATTTTAAACAATTCTTCTTCCGTATAACCACCAATTCTTTCTTTATAATTTATATTTAATTCATTTAGAGATTCTTTAATTATTAAGTTTAAAGATTGAATATGATGAATATCTTGAAATCTTTTTCCACTAATGACACATTTATAATTAGAGTTTTTTATACTCTCTTTTTTCCAATCTTTTAAATGAGGTCTTATCCAATCTCTAATTAACATTAATCCACCCTGCCAATTATTACCATTTGGGCCTGTTTGAGAAATTCGTTGCCATATCATAGTGCAAGTACTACAATTTTTTCTACGCATGAAACTGCGAATTGTTTTTGTTTCTATATGACTATTGGGGCATTGATAAGAAATACATGTTTCCCAATTCACTATTTCATCAGAAAAAGAAATCAATTTAAAATTTACAGAATTTATAGCGTTTATTATTTTATCTTTGGTTGTATCAGAAATAGTTTTTTTAAAACGATCTTTAGCAGTACAAGTGCAATCTGATTTTTTTATAAAGAAATCAAAAGACATATCACAAATATGACCGCAGCTATTAAATTTTATTTTTAATGGGGTTTTAGTATTAATGTATGTTTCTGAAAGCAACGTACAATTTTTAGATTCGATAAATGCTTTTACTTCGCCAAATGATTTTCTATTTTTACTTGCGCCTCTTTTATATCCACATTGTTGACAACCATTTCCTCTTAGCACATGAATATTTCGAGAATACCAAATATGACCACACACATTGCATTTAAATTTTGATTTTTTATCTCCAAAATCACAATCTAATAATAGAATTTTATCCCCATAAACATCATAAATTCTTTTTTCAACAATATTTCGAGTTTGTCTTTTCATAGTAATTAATTTCAAATTATTTTATATGGAATGCTATGCTTATTTTGGCATAGCATTCCATAATTATTGCAAATTATATTAAATTGTGCAAATTAAACTGTTAAAATTGCCGCGACCGAATTGGTTGCGATTCCGACCCCCCAACTCTTCAGTAAAGTAGAACGTTGAAGTAGATTGGCATTGTCATAATAATTATCAGTATATGCAACAGTCGAACCTTCGAGAACTAGTTTCAAAAGTTTTTGAGCAGATGGAGAGACAATCCACAGACGATCAGAAGCAAGGCGTAAAGCCCACTCGGTTCCATGATCTGCTACTTGGGGTAAAGCTAAAATATCATAACCAAAAGCTGTGCGAACATAGCCAAGTTTCATGAATTCATCATTTAGGGTATAGCGATAATTAGCGTCGTCGGGTAGAATATTAACTAGTGCCAGTTGAGTACCCATGATAATTGGTTTGGCCCCACCATTCCAAGCACCGACTTGTTGGCACAGGCGAACAAGAGAAGCTTGACTATAACCAGCAACTTGCAAACCAGTTGTAGCGGTAGTAGGAAGTGCCGCCATTGCCGCGGCGAATGCATCATAAGCATCCAGGGTAACTTGTGTTTCCATAGCACGAACCATTTTGCTAACAAATACGGCTAGAGATTCATGACCAGAAAGAACACGATATAGAGAAACACCAACAGTTAATTCGCGTGGTTCTGGTACAATAGTAACGTTACCGCGGAATTGTTTGTGCATTTCAGTAGTGCGTTGATTGCGGCCAGCTTTACTCACAACGAAAATATCTTTTGGATCAACTTCGAAATTGGCAGAATCACCCCAACCAATAGTGCGAACATCGGTATAAATACCAATGCTGTCAATAATGGTTTCAGGAAGAATCATATCAACCATGCTCGAAATAACCGCAAAAGTAGCCCAACCAAGAGTCGGGTGAGTTGCCATCTGAGCAAGTGGGAACTCAGTGAAATTTTGAATACCAGAAACGCGAAGAATTTCACGTTTAAGAGCGGCATTCATAAGTTTCTCTTTATCCTCAAATGTAATCGGCTGACCTTTATCGTCAATAGACGAAAATTCTAGTTTTTCCGCGCCCTCGAATTTAGAGCGATATTGATTGTAATAATCGCGAAATTGTGCGTAAGGGGCAAGATTAGTTTCTCCTGCAAATTGTAAAACACTAGCGGGAATTTTCATATTTTAAGAATCCTCCTTAATAAAATAACTATAATTAACAAAAACGTATAATAAATGCGAATACAAATTAGTTAGCTAGACAAACTAGTTTATATGCGGCTACACGTTGAGAAGCAATAGCTGAACCACTAGCAATAGTAATATATTCAGTTGCAAGATATTTAAATGCTAGAGCATCGGCAGGATGATTCGAATTCCAGGCCAGTTGCCAAGTACCAGTAGCTAGAGCGGCATAGCCTTCAGCAGTACGCGCACCAGTAAACAGATCAGCAGAAGCAAGAATTAGATCGCCCGGCTGAGGCTTAAATGCATCGATCATATCCCCTGCTTTAGTATAGAAATTGCGAGGATCAAGATCAATACCTTTATACGCCGAATTTCCAGCATATAGGGTTACAATTTCTGGACTATAAGCCATCCAAATATTCACCAATGATCCAGTTGCGGCTTGAGTTACAGAAAAAACTTCACCTTGTCCACTTCCGGTAGAATATGAATCAAGACGAAACACCATTCCGTTTTCAATGTCCGAACCACTAACCGCAGTACGATTTAGAGTCTCGACATTGGTTGCCATAATTTTACTAGGGACTAAAACTCCGTATGCCATATTTTTAAAAACCTCCTATAAATAATAAGTTTACAAATATAAAATCAAAAGCTAAATTCAAAATACTTACTTTACTCACGATGCCAAACAGAATTATACGATTTTTGTTTTTCTGAGTTATTTGGCAAAGCATATCGCTCATAATCTGATTTAGTATTTTCTATTGCAAAATCTAAGGCCGTTGCTTTTGCGTAATTACGCCAAGCATCAATATCAGCCATAGAAAATTCTTTTGCTTTTTCCCTTAATTCCTCTAATTTTTCAGTAGAAATTTTGGTTTTCTCTTCAATTTCTTTTAATGTAAAATTTACAGCAAAAGTAAATTGCTCTAATTCTTTTTCAGCCTTAAATTCTTTTAAAGATTCCAATTCGCTTGCAAATGCAGTTAATTTAAGAGACAAATCTTCTTTTTCTGCTACCAGCAAACGCATTTTCGCAAACATAGTACCCATCATTTTGCCATGCGCATCATCAACAGGCTTAGAACCGGCACGAACTAACTCTTCGTTAGAATCGGTTTCATTTTGAAGCACAGTTAAAAGAGCAGAAACATCTAAATATTGATCAAGAGACATTTCTTCTTTCTCTTCTTCTTTCTCTTGTTCTTTCTCTTGTCCTTCTTCTTTTTCCTCTTTCTTCTCTTCTACTTCGCCTTTTTCTTCTGGCTTTTCTTCTGGTTGCGATTCTTGAAATTCTTCTTTTTCTTTTTCTTTTTCTTTTTCTTCAACTACTTCTTGAAATTCTTCTTTTTCTTTTTCTTCAGAAGTTTTGTTGTCTACCTTTTGTTCTTCATCTTTCACAGATAATTCCTCCTTTGCAAAATTGTTATCGGCTATAATGCTATTATTATCAAAATAAGCCATTTCTTGATTATCAATTTCAGTTATTTTTTTCAATAGCTTCATAGACCAAGTACGCCCCGCACTTCCTCCTCTTAATTGCCAAGCAATCCAGCCATCAGAGGTTTTATCATCTAAATTATCATTTGCGTGACGAGAAAAATATTTTGCAATATTTCGAATTTTTTCAGGATTTGTAATATCATTCTTCATCAAATGTGTAGCAACTGCTAAATTTTTCCCCGTTCCTCCACGGCCATGCTGTTTATATAAAGTCAAACCATCTTCAGCATTGCTTTTTACAGCATGAGGAATTTTAAAATTTAATTCGCCATATCTTCCAAATTCTAATTTTACAATTTCTTTATACTCTTCCGCAAATTGTAAAACAGTGGCCTTTGCTAAAGGTACAGCCGGAGTTACAAAAGAACCTAAAATAGTAATTGCTTCAAATTTAAAATCTTTTAACTCTTCGATATCTCCCTTTTTTTCTGTTTCAAAAACACTCATTTCTACACTAACGGGTTTATCTCCATCGCGCTTGAAAAAATCTAAAATATTTTTAGAATATTTCTTCCACACATATGCAATAACGGAAAGCATAACTCTACCGTCAGGCAATCTAGAATCTTTTATAATTGCAGATTCAGGGATAAACCCACAAGGAACCTCGTCAGGATCATGAGTATAAATATCATCCAATCTGCTATCATACTTCCAGACCAAGGGAACATTTTTAATAGTATGGGCATTTTTCATCAAAGATTCTTCACTAACAAATAAATGATGACGATTATCACCAGATGCAAAAAAATCAATTGATAAAATTGCAAAACTAGAATCTATATTTTCACTAACTAATTGAACATCATTTACATCAAAATGAATCTTATTCACACAAATATTTTCCTCCTTTCTGAGAAAGGAGTGTAGTCTTTCTCTAAGTTTATCGAAATAACTCTAAAAGTTTTATAGAAAAGGGTCTTTCGTCATATGCCTTTTTAAACTTATCTGTTTTTACAAAATAGTAATTCTTACTTTTATCAATATAAATGACAGGAAAATGATTCATGAAATGTTGGGCGATTCTTTCATTACATTTATACCATTCACTTAATTGATCCTGAGTTGGATTCAAAAAAAACCCCATAATAATTCACCTTTTAAGTATCATTATAAAATTATAAAATTTTCAACATCTCGATCAAACTGCATCCAATCTTTATAATTTTCAGCTTTATCTAATAATAATAAACATTGGGCCGTTACCGGAATTAAATTTCTTGAAAATTCTTGAAGAAAAGAATAAGTTGTAAAATCGTCTTCGTCTTGGGCTAATACCGCCGCTTCTGCCACTAAATTTTCAAGATCAATCATATATTGAAACATGATATCAAAAAAATCTAACGGAGAAGTATAATCTGAATTATCAGCCGGAGTTACACCATAGAAAGTAAGATTATTACGAAAGCCTTGATAAGAACTAATCTTATCTGCTAACGAAGGATATAAATGAGCCAATTTAGCATGTAAAACATTCTCTGTTTTATTCATAGCAAATTTAACACCTAAAACGCTCATTCCCCTATCAGCAATTCTATTACCTTCAAAACATTTTGTTAAAATTTGATCTAAACGGTTATTTAATTGTTGTGGAATTAAAGAATGCATTTATTTATAATCTCCTTTCTTGAAATTAGGAGATTAATTAAAATGCAAACCAATGAATAGTATCAGTTGTCATTAAAATACCACTTAACATCCCGACAACGGTTATACTTCCGCTAGAGTTAGAAACTTTAATTTCAGAAGCACTTGTAGGAACAAGTAAAGACCCTGATCGTAAGATAGTGAGAACTTGTCCATAAGAAGTACCAAGACCAGTGTTGATAATCACAGTACTTGCCCCACATTGAGCGGCAGAAACTTGTACACTACCAGCAGTAACTACACTACCAACCTCTAAAGCTGTAACTTGACCCTGCAAAGTAGCAATGTTAGTTTGAGCAGTTTGAAATGCAGTACCAAGAACGGCGTCCGCAGATGCACGATTCATTTTATTAATTTTTGTAGCAACACTATTTGAAATAGCCATAAAATTTTCCTCCTAAATTTAACTAAACTATAATAAGATAATCTTTATTTACGAGGCCAATTAAACAATTATTTAATCGTTATAAATAAAGATTTGTTTTTTATTTGTTTTTTCCACCTCTTTGAATATTTCCCCCTGCCTGTCTTGTTTGCGCTCCTGAATCTTCAAGTTCGCTTTCTGATTTTTGGGGTCTGCCTTTACCTTCTTGCGCGCTTTGTTGAAACGATGAAATAATTGGAGTAAGTAAATCCACAAATCCCATTGCTTTTGATTCTTCAAGCATACGATACAATTCTTGGGGTTTTAAGCCTAAACTACTCGATATTAATTGAGGTAATACAATGCCTTGAGTTGCCAATCCCATCGCTTTATCAAATCGCTGTTGACGATCCAAATAATAATCATTGCCTTGAAATTGTATTGAATATCTAAATTTCGTTCGCTTATTTACCCAATATTCCATAAACAAGGCAAATTGAGGATACAAGGATTGTTCTACAATTTTTGAATCACTTTGAAAACTAAGTTGAGAATCAACTAGATTAGCCTTCAATTGAGATGAATAAATTAAAGCAGTATCCATACCCGAAGAACTCATTTCAGAACGAGTCCAATCATCCAGTATTTGGGTTTCACTATTAAATGAAATAGCCTTCATATTTTCTAGGGGCGCACTAGCTACTTTAATTGCAGATGTAAGACTTGCCTTTATCAATGCTAAAAATTGGCCCAATGTTTTTGGGTCAATGGCAATCATATCTTTTACAGAAGCTTTTGATTCTTTAATTAAAGGAACTTCCCCTAACAAAATCTTACTAGCCGCCGCCATATTTGCATCTTTCTGCAAAGTAATCATTGTACTATCATGAATTAAATAGCGTAACATGCCAGTAAATAATGGTGTAGCAACCATCTGAGACGTATCTAATTTAAATGCTGTTGCAACATGAGGGGGTAAATCAACCCAATATGCAAATTGAGAATTTCCGCGTAATTCAGGAGGCAAAGAAGGTATATATTCTTGTTTTTTATTAAGATTTTTGAATATTTCTCTAAATTTTTCAGCAAAAAACGGATGATAAAGAGCAATGTCAATTCCCGATTGCAGAAAATAAGAAAAATCAAATGAAACCAAAAGATTATAACTACCCCTAGCTGTTATTTTACAATACCTTAGTGGTAATTCTTGTAAAACAATTTTATCTTTATCTTCTCTAAGAGAAACTACACAAACTTCATTTCTCAATAGTTGCTTTACAACATTTCTAAAAAACAATTTATATTCAAATTTATCTAAAAATTCATAAAGAATTTGTTGATCTTTCTTATACTTAGGAGAAGCATAATCTTTAGAATCAGCATTTGACACAGTATAAAGTAAATCAAACGATAGGTGAGATGCCATATAAGATAAAATTCTTTTAAATGGCATATGTACTGCTTCAAAATATTCAATATAAGAACGAATAACTTCTTCACTATCTTTAAGATTAGAAAATGCATTAGATACATCTGTTTCTGAAGGAGATAGAGGAGAATAAGAAATTTCCTTTAATCTAGCATTTAATAAATCTGGTGTATAAATACCTGGATAAAAACCCGCTAAACTTTGAGCAAAATCTAATACGTTCCAGACTTGCTCTTTCGTTAATAAAATTTCATCTTTTTTTTGTTCAATTTTTTTTGATCTAGCCATTAAACCTCCTTTCCTTCCTGAAGATTCAATGACTTTTCCTCAAGAATAAAATCCATCTTTTATAATTCCTTAAAAATTAGTTACTGCCAACATTGCCGCCAAATCATCATTTTCTTCTTTTTCTTTTAGCAACTCTATATCGAAAACATCTGAGATAATAGAATTAGCATATAAAATAGAACTAAACCTATCTTTATAGCAACCCGGTCTTTCAACCAGTTTAACTAAACCGCCCACTAATTTCATATCCAGATTAATGCACTCATTAATAAATAAAGATGTATTAACATAAGGGCTAAGAAAAAATGATGAAGTTGCAGAATCATTACTGTCTTTTCTAAATTCTTTATTGGTTCTAATTAAAAATTCTTCTGCGTCTATTTCAGATTTTAAAAATTTCCATAATTTTTTCTGTAAAGACGATCTTAATGCAGATGCCATAACGCTATTGCTTTGTTGTGATGCTCGAATAGGATATATTACGGGCATTGCACCGATTCCTAAAGTACGATCCATCAATTCTATTCTTAATGTTTCATCAATGTAAGAATCGTTAGCTACTGTCATAGGAGGAAAAATAATTCCTCTTTCGTCACAATTAGTATTTTGACTTAGCGTGTCGAAAATTCCGATGCCCGCGTTCTGTAAATCCAGCACCAAAAATGAACTTTCACTGTCGAAAAAAATTTCTTTAATTCTTTTTGTTTGCAATAACGTATTGATACCCTTAAAACTTTCTTGATATATTAAATGTCTTTCGTATCCTTTTCCTTTCAAGGGAATAAGTCTTATGACTGAAACAATAGTAAGATCGTTCGCTTTTCCAGCCCTTGTAGCAACATCTACACTAACTATTTTAATTTCACCCTCTACTGATTTAAGTTGATAAGGATTATGCCTTGGATCAAACGTAGATTCTCTTTGAGGATAAAAAGCTAAACTTAATGTTCTAGAAAACATTGACGGTTTGAAAAATGCTTTACTACTACTTCCAGCGGGAATATTTAAGTATTCCATCTGAATAGAAACAGCATCCATATCTGCCATTTCATTTTTCAGCATTTCTTTAGTCTTAATATTATGATAAAGACTTATTAAATAATCAAACGCTAAAAAGTTTGCAGTTTCATCACCTGAAACCATCCTCCGAATACACGTTTTTACATACTGATACCAATATTCTGCAATATACCAAGAAGATGTAATATAAGAAATAATTCCTTCTTCAATAAGGTCTTTATCTTTAGAATATTCTGGTTTTAAACGATAAGGAGGAGTACGAACTTCCAAAAATGGTTTAATTACCGATTCCAAAATATCTTTTGCTACCAAGCGAGATTCCTCTACAATAATGTAGTTTGCCCTGTTCAATTGTGTTATCCATAAAGTTTTTTATCTCTATGTTCTAATGATTTTTTTCTCATTAGTTCGGCATATCTTTTCATCCTTGTTTTATAAGGAGTCGCGAACTCTTGCCGTTATTATATTCTCTCATTAAAAGAGTTTCAAACGGTATGCTCTGCCCCTGGTTTCAATATTATTCAAAACCTTCGGTTCGGGTTGGCATTTCAGCTTTCCCGCTTAATTTCGCGATTTTAAATTATGCGTTACCGCATATTGAGGCATTTGTTTTATTCCATCCTTTTCGGATGTATTCCAATAAATGAATGTTCGATAAATAGAAATTATGCTTTCTTTCTAAAAACAAAGATGCGTCTTGATAAATAAAATTTGTAAAGTTAATAGTGGAATCTCGTCCCGTAATACCTAAAGTATAAGAATTTGAATTTTTATACGTAGAACCAACATAGCATCTAATTCCTTGGCCTAAGAAAATATTTTTTAAATCATTAAGAAATTCTTTAGAACCACTAGTAAAATTACATCGTAATTGTTGGGATCGTTTATCAATACTTATTGATCCATCACCATCGTAAAAACCACGAATGAAATGAGGAATTAATTCTTTTTCTAAACTAGGAAAACAGATTTTTAACGATTTATTTTCCATTACGCCTTGTTTTTGCAAATTCTTAACAAACTCTTTTGAATAAACTCTTATAGATGCCATTCCATAAACATTAGAGTATCCTTCGATCTTGCGATCTCTTGTTTTTATATCTAAGTTTCCCGAAATAGATTCATTAAATTTTTTTAAATGATCTATGTCTTTGATGCTTATTTCAATACCCATTACATAATTTATTTCTACGTTGTTTTTTTTAAAAATATAAACGTTTCCATCAGCATAAATAAATCCCAACCAATATGCTTTATCTTGAGTATCGATAACATCAAAATACATTTTATCAAATTCATAATTATCAAGTTTATAGCCAAGACGATTTAGCTTAACCATTACCGCATTTCGCGTTCTTCCAATATCTTTACCGATTTCAGCATAACTTTTATTAATTCTATTTTCAACAGCATAAAGAATTTCTTTATCTGTCCACATATCACTTCTTATCATTTTTATATGTTCCTCCAATAATGGATTTAATAATATAAATAAAACACTATTTTTACCTCTCGAACTATCCGAACTTGGTACAACTCTAATTGTGCTTCCACAATGCATGATAACCTCATAGGTATTTGCATTGGCAGTATATGAACGTACTTCTCTAGCCACATTGGGATGCGTTTCAATTAATCCTTTTATTTTTTCACTAATTAAAATACCACCTTGCTTTAATGTTTTGGCACATACAATTATTTTAATACCAGGATACAAAACACCTAATGTTAAAGCCCAAACAGCAATTAACCAAGTTTTAGCACTTGCGCGACTTGCAACAATATAAGCAAGATTACTTCGTTGTAAAACCCAAATCATAAGAATTTGATAGGGATGAAGATGTATTCCAAAATATGTATCGATAAAGCGCGCAGGATTACGTCTAAACAGAGTTACCCAAAGTTTTATTCTCTCTTTTCTTTCTCCATCTATCGTTTGATGCAAAGTCATATCTTTGGGCTTTTTAAAAACATCGTCTGATCTTGCATCTTTCAAAGATTGATTTTGATAATGCTGAGATTTTGGCATATCGTTTATTCTCCTTGAAAGTACATTCTTTGGCCTAGAAAATCTTCAATTTTTATTTTTTCTTTTTCTGCATGATTGTAATATGATTTTAAAGATTTATATTTTAATTTGCAAAAATCTACAATGTCTTTCCAGTATAATATTTTTAAATTATGAGATTCTTTAAAAATATTTATTTTTCCAATTTGCCTTTTTGAACTATCATTTAATTGAAAAGAACCTTTTGTTTCTATCCACAAATCATCGCGGGGTATATAGAAATCTGGTGTATACCGCATAGAACTAGCTAATACAAACGTTTTAGGCTCATATTGAATAGACTTATCACCTAAAAAATAATAATAAAAATTCCAGAAAAATACTTCATATGATGATCTGCATTTTATTAAGTTGCTATTATCATCCAAAAAATACCACTTATATCCAAAATGCGGAATACCTTTACTAAGTGTTTTCATAATTCTTTTACTAGCTTCTTCAGCCGCAAAACAACCGCAAGATTGAGTACTTCCATCTTTTAAACTAGAACCTAAGATACATTTTTCTTTTCCACACACACACTTACACAAATATATTTTATTTCCTTTAGTATTTTTACCGGCAATATCAATAATTGTCAATCTTCCGAAAACCATGCCTTTTTTTATATTATCAGCATGACGATGCCCACAATGAGTAGATATTCCACCAAATAAACTCTTATATTCTACATATTTTTCTATTCCGCAACTGCACTCACATAACCAATAATTTGAACGATTTTTTCTTATGGATTTATCTCCAACTATTTCCCATTCGCCAAATTTCATTCCAAGTTTAATATCAGGATAAACTTTATTTATATGACCGCAATTTGTAGATATTTCAAAAGTTAAATTTCCATGAGATACTTCTTTTTCAATTCCACAAGAACATTTACACCACCAAAAATGCTTAAAATCGTTTTTGCTATCTATTCTTGAAGAATATAAAACTTGCCATTCTCCAAAAGTTCTCCCTGTTAAATCTACTCTTTTATTATGTCCGCAAGAAGTTGACCCTCCTCTTCTCAATTCTGCTCCATCAACATCTTTTTCTACTCCACAAGAGCATTTACATAGCCAATACTTTCTTTTATTCTTTTTTTCAGAGAATTTTAATACTTGCCACTCTCCGAAAATTTTTCCTTCCATGTTTATTCCATTATGATTAGCCATTACATATTTTCACTTGCGTCCGTTATGTCAAAACCTTCTTCGTCGTCTTCTGAATCATCATCTACATTAAAATCCCGCGACAAAGTAATAAAATTTTTCAACGGTCTAGAAACATATTTTTCAAAATACCATTCAATATTATCAAAATCTTTAAACAATTTTTTATCTTTATAATATTCTGCTGGCTCATTTTCTTCAATGGTTTTAATAAACGACGAAAAAGTATCTTGACTTTTACCCGCTCCTGCAATTGAAGTTTTAGCAGGGTCAACACTTGCCGTTTTCATTAACTCTTGAAGCATTTTTACTCCGTTCGACACGGATTTTCCTTCTTGGCGCATCTTGCGGATATCTAGAGTACAAAAACAAATTTCTCTTAATAAAGATTCTTCTGCCGCGGTATCACATTTATGTGTTTTTTTAAATCGGGAAAGTTCTCTTTCCAGAAAACTATAATCTTCTGGTTCCATTCCTTCCCCCCAAAAACTAACCAATTTTTCAACAACATCATCACCATATTCCGTAGGATCAAGAGGGGGAGCATCGTATTTTGTATTTTCTCGAAATGATAAATTGTCTACAGATGAAAAACCAAAACCAACACCTGTAGCATTTAGATTTTTTCGATATACACCAAATACATTTTTCGCTATACCACCTTTTGCCTCTATTCCATCAACATATTGTCTTGTAACTTCTACTGCCGTAGGTTCATAAAGAACATTTAAATCTTTACAAGTTCTATATATTGCTTTTTCAAAAGACTTTTCGGACGAAAGATAAGTATGGTAAAGATCATTAACGCAAAATCGACAAACACTCATTCTTCCAGTTCCCATAGCGTCAATTGGGTCTGTAGCAATATAAAAATCTTTCAGAGGATGACGGCTTAAACATTTTCCGCGACACACCCAACTTTTTAATTCCCTTACGTTTTTATCATTGTCAAAAAACCTGGAAACTCCCATTATGCTTGACTTTCGTTTTAAATCTTTTTTATTGTTGTCACCATTATTATCATTATCATCTAAATTCATATCCATATCCTAATACTCCTAACAATAAATAAATATTGTTTATGCAAAAATATTCAAAGCATCTAAAATTCCTAATTCTCCATCAATAATAAAAACTTGTGTCCTCTGATCATTTTGAACATAGCCTTTACTAGCACTCCATCTTGAAAAACCAGAAACAGTAGGAAAACGAATAATCTCTAAAGAACCTTGATTGTCATACTGCATGGCTCGATGTAAATGCGCCAAAAACCAATAATATTTATTACAAAAACTCCAATTCTCTTTTGATTCCGTTGTCATTAAAGACAGAGCATTTTTAATGACAATATCATGAGAAAATCCAAGTAATACTTTATTGAAACGATAATATTTTCTAGGTAATTGGCTTATGTCTACCGTTACATCTTTATTGTCTTTAAAATAATATTGAATAGCTTTCATTACACCATACATCGATTGATGATCATGATTTGAAACTACATTAATAATTTTTACTTTGGATATTTCTAACAAACTCAAGGTTCCAGAAATAATTAGTTCGATTGCTTTATCAAACATTTCAAACCAAAATGAATCATTGTCTTGTGCTGTTCCAGCCGTAGTTGTGCCAGATAAATTGTCGAAATTCAAAAAATCATTTCCGACAACAAAAACTATCTCTTGAAATCTTTGATTGGCAACTCGCTCTTTTATTTGAGCAATTGCGTTATTGAATGAAAGTTCAGCAATTTCAATGTTATATTCATTACCTGTAGAAGCTTGAGTTGCCTTTAATCCAAGATGGAAATCCGCAATTGGAACAACTAAAACCTTATTGTTTGGAGAATAAAAGTTTGGTTTTATCTTAATTGGAGATAAATTTTTTATCTTTAAACTTTCAAAGAGCCTATCTACTAATTCAGTAGACCATTCAAGTTGTTTTTTAGGAGCAACAGTAATCTTAGATTGATAAAGAATTGTCCGATCTACTCCGCCTTTCTGTAATCCATGCCAAAGATTGTTACGCGCGTAAACAAGATTCCATTTATTAGAATCAAATCCATGCGCCTTCAATAAAAATTCAGGGGTTTTTTCTTGTGCATTACAAATTTCTATAAGTTTATCCGATGTAACACTACCATCCTTATGATATTCTATAGATTCTCCATATTGATTGTAGGCATATGCACCTTCTTCTTCTAGTTCTTCTTTTCGATCTTCATCATAAATTTCTTGAATTTTTCTCTTAATTTTTTCTCTACGAAAAGCAGAACGAATTGCATCTTTTGAAGAATATCCAAATTTCTTAGATAATATATCCCAAGATTCATCTTTATTTTTATTTAGACAATATTCAAAAATACGCTGTTTCAATTTCACCTCTTATCTAATTATTTTTTATAAGGGGACACGGAGAATCCCGCTCTTCTCCGGTCTTCTCACAAGCTAATCGCGGGGCTTGCTATTTGCATGTATACGTGCAAATAAAATGAGATTTTTATTCATTATATTTAATATTAACATTGATATTAAATAAGGTTTCAGTATCGATAATGCTCCTTATCGCTACTACAACTCATTCAGTGCTACCACATGCCAACCCACGGTACGCCACGTTTCCGGCCCATAATTCTGCGACCGGCTGTAAATCGTGCCGTTGTATCTGCACCAGATCGTCGCCACAAATCCCTGACCTTCCGGCCCTCCGTAGTTGTCAATGACAATCGCGGCGGGGATGGCGAGGCCCGCGATCTCGGGCAGCAGCGCAGTCCAGTCGTGCGGGCTGTCAGTTGGATGCGCGGCCAGCCGGTCACCAATCGCATCGGCAAATGCGGCAGTCAGGTGGGCAGGCAGGTTGGTGTGCGTTACGAGGCCCTGGAAGTAGCGCCCGTGGGTGTTGTAATAGGCTATCTGGCGGTCGCGCAGGATCACCCAGCGCGCCGCCAGCCAGTCATCAACTCGGGTTCTTACTTGTGCTAGTGTTGGCATGTTTCACCTTCGCTAAACGGATAATGGGGGGCGTTTTTCCATAACCACTCAATTTCCTCCGGGGTCAACACGCGTGTAAAAAAACCCCGCTCGCAATCATCGGCTTTCGTGATTTTCGGTTCCTGTGTTTCCATTTCGTCACGCTCCCTGCGGCAATAGCAATCCGTTCCTGCCCCGCTGCCACGCGGGAATGTTCGGTAGTAATATTCGATCAAGTGCCGGGATCAGCCACTTCGATTTTCCGCGCCATCTTGACAGCAGATTATCCGTATAAATCTGGAATGCGTTGATCGCCACAATTTCGGCATAGCTGCGCCCGTTGCCGGAGTTGAATAGCCAGGCGCGTTCGGCGGCAGACAGGGTGCGCTTCCAGATTGCTACCTCATCCTCAATTCCGTCCATGTAGTAAGCAGGAACCCCGTTCAGCGATCCCAGATAAAACGCCGAGTCGCTGTCGAGTACTCCGGTTGTGTGTGCAGCCGAATTGGTCGCCCCGTTATTGACCGCGATATTAATCGTGTTGCTGGCCGCGTCGTGCCAGGCAACAACGAAATACCATACACCCGCTGTCGGTGTACCCAGGGTAGCAGCGGGAACAGACATAACGGCTGTCCCGTCGTTGCTCACCACAAATTCGAGGTGGTCAAGGCTGGTCGCGGTGTTCTTCCGCCAGCGCAGGGCATACTCGCGGTGATTCGTGAACACATCCCACTTAGATACGATAGTCATCCCCTGGGCATCCAGGGGCGCGCTCTCGAACTTTACCCAGACGGCAATGCTGAAATCAATATCGCCCATCGAGAGCGCGGCATTATCGGCAATGCTTAGGCTCTCGGTGTTTGCTAACTCGAAGTCTGCCCCATTCCCGACCTTGCCCGCCGCGCTTGCGGTGGTGTTGTTATCGGTCAGATGGTTCGCGCCGTGGCTGTCGGCCCGCGTTACCGGGGCGCTGCCGTCGCTGGCTTCATCCAGGCTCCAATAGGAGATAAGGCTAGTCAGTAGGGGGTATTTGACGCTCCCGCCCCGCCCAATCATCAATGATCGCATTTGCAGGTTCATCGCGCGCTCCAGTTTCGATAATACAAATTATCATAACTATACATATACATTATTCTAGTAGCCTTATTTAACTTGTTTAAAATGTTGTAAATGTACCACACTAGAGCCTCCAATTACCGCCAAAGATGTATAATTACTCAAAACTGGAATAATATCCATCATATCTTGCTTTACATATCCAGAACTCGAACCAGAAGCACTACCATTCGTAGGATTAATTTCGTAATATACATCTCCCGTTCGAGCAAAAATTTTAGTTGCAACGGTTCCCGTAGGTAAAGATACATTTACGCTAGTTCCATTTAAAACAATCATAGAACCACTAATAAAATTATATGCTTTTTCAATTACAGATAAAGCAATTTTTTCTACAGTCTTAGCGGCTGTAACTCGATAGTATTCATTTGTATCAAGATCAATACCTACTGCACCAATATAACCAACAGGATTTGTAGTATCATTAATTACCGAACCACTTGTTAAATCACTTGTTCGAAAAGTATAGGTTGGGGGATTCCCCGGTATAAAAGTAACTGCCATATAAAATTCTCCTTTCATCATCCTCATCATAGAAGGAAATAAAAAATAATAAAAATTAATAAAATAAATAAAAATATTGGCTTATTTGCCAATATTTTTTTCTGATTCAAATTTCTTTTTAAATTTTTCAAACTCTTCTTCGTTTTTAATTGCTTTTTCTTTTAAAGACGGTAGATAATATTCTCTACTTTCTTCCATATCTCGATGTTTTTTAACCAAGTATCTAAAATATCGACTAAGCTTAAAATGTATCTTATCCAATGGTATTAAAAGATCATATTTATATCCTATACCATCATAGTGCAATCCCCCTTTTTGAGGCTCCATATAGCAAGAAAGAAATCCTACTATAACCAATCTTTTTCCAGAGATTATAATTCTAGCAAAAACTTTTATAAATGCTTTTAAAAAAGTGAGACAGTCTTTTTGAGTAAATCCTGTTTCGTCTGACAGTAGTTTTATAAATGCTTCAGTATTAACATCATTTTCAGTTCTATAACTACCACTAGTATGTTTGGGTTTTGATTTAGGTTTAGGTTCTTGATTAAGCTCTTGATTAGATTCTTCCATATCTTTTGCCTTTTTTATGAAAAACACATTATATATTCATTTCTAAAAGATGTTTGTAAAGCCTCTCACATCTATACGCAATAATTATTTCGATATTTTTTATTCCAATGTTTTTGGTTATTTTTATTTTTCAATTTCTGACATTCAGTACAAACATTATGACCCCTATGAATTTTAATAAATTCCTTTCCACAAATCTTACAATATGGGGGATAAAAAGAAATAATATTAGATATGTCTTTAACTATTATCTTTGCTTCAGAATCATCGTCAGCAGTAGTAAATGTCAGAACAAAAGAATCTGTTACTTTTATATTATTGATATATCCTTTTTTATAAAGAATATAAAAAATATCTTCGTTTCTTTTTTTAACGGTGTGGGCGAGACGATGAATTGTATTAGCATTTTCCCCAATATAATATTCTTTAGATTTACTTTTTAAATCCATAAGTCTAAAATATTTACCTAATACCAACATTGTAAATAATATTTTTTCATACCGATAATTATTTAAACTACGAATACTTTCTAATTCACGTTCAGTAATCGGAACATCTTTAGGAACTCGTAAAGAATATTCTCTTGATCTAGCAATAGCTTTTTCTATTTTTTGGGAAGAAAGAATAGAAGAAAATTCCCCTGCATATTTTTCACAAAATTTACATAATTCTTTTCTTATTTCACTTTTCTTTTTACCAAAATAACGATAATATTTTGCTAAAATAATTAAATCTGACATAGACATAAATCTAGAAAAACCATTTTTTATTAATTTTTCAGCATATTCTAGCTCATTCAATATTCTCATAAAAATAATAATCATCCTCATTGTCTAAATTATAATTATGGTCAGAATCATTTTTCATTACTTTTATTTCAGTCATTAAATAACTACTATATAAATAATTTATGTTACCGTTATCATCTAATGCAGGAATAAAGCATTTTTCTTGTTTATTTTTTGCAATATTTTCGATTATTTCATTGCTAAATATTTGCCATAAAAAACTCTTATTATCACCAGGAAAAGCCACATAGCAAATATCTACTACTAAATTTACTAATTCGGCCCCATTTGATGATATTTCATATGCTTTTTGACGAATGAATTTATTGAATTGATCAATTGTTTTAAAATAGGCGGCAACATCTGTTTGAGTAGTGTTCCCTCCAGCATAAGCATTAGAAAATTTTCTTTTTTCCTTTTTATAAATACGATAGAGAGCATCTAATTTTTTATATTTTTCTTCATCGAATGGAATACTTGAGTCTTTTAATATTTGAATGTTTTCATCTGTTATGGGAATACTGGTGGATATTTTTAATTGTTTAAATTGTTCTTCCATATACCAAGCAATTTTATTCATTAAACAATTAGTTTCCAAGAGAGGATTATATCTTTGATGTTCAAAAATAAACTTACATTCTTCTACATCTGTAGTAATTCCGGCATTTTCTAAAACTTCATTTATTTCTTTATTAAAACGCATATGAGAATCTTTAGAATATGCTTTTTTAAATTTTATATAATTTCGATTATAATGACTATATACCCATCTCATGAAATAAGGACGCTTATTTATTACAATGCGATTTAAAAATTCTAAGTTTTCTCTTTCTGCATCTTCCATTTCTTCTGATATTTTTTTCCAGCGAGTCCAATGTATCGGAAATGGTTTAATAATCAGTCCTTTTGTTGCATCTATCGTAGAGCCTTGTTCTTTTCGAAAACATTTAAGTCGATTGATTAATTCTGTATATTCAGGAGAATCTTTTTCAAAATTAGGTAACATAGCAAATGCAGTAGTTGCAACATTAGTTACAAATCCTACCCTATTATTAAATCCGTTTAAATCAGCTTTATATAATTCTTCTTCAATAATTTCTTGTTTTGGAGATTTCTTACTATCATAATAAATAGGCAATCCACCAGGAAGATTGGTGATAATCTCGGTATTATTGGTGATACATACTATGTCACCGTCAAAATCTGAACCAGATTGATACAAACAATCATTTCCGAAAACATTATAAACAATACAATTATTTAAATATTTATACCATTCTTTTATTTTAGAGTTTTCTTTTAAGTTGATAGGATTTATTTCGCTTTTCCAGGTTAAAGGAGCGCGCATAGCAACTAATTTATTTTCTTTTTGATCTAGCCAATAGCGATTATAATGTTCATCTCTATTTAGTAATCCTTTTAAGGGAAGATTAAATAAATTTTCCATAAAAGCATAAGGATCGCTTACCGCCATTGTATAGAAACCATGAATTAAAAGATTGCCAATATAAGATTCTTTTATTTTTTTATTTAAACTATGAATAAGATAATTTTTTATATAAGGATCGTGAATTAGTTCATTATTGAGAATCAATGCTTTTGTAACAGCATCTTGAATTTTATTGAAAACATTATCTAAATTATTTAAGTTATCTAAATTATTTGGATTTAAATTTATATCATTATATTTTTGATTAGAGAGTTTGCCTAGTAAATACAATAATGTATATTCAATTTTATTTTTTATAATGTTACTAAAAAAATCTAAAGTTGGTTGGCATAATTTCTTAATCGTATCATCATCTAAATCTAAAACTTGAACAAATTGATAATTCAAAAATGTATAAGGCGTTTCAATTTTTGGAGTAACCCGGCTAACTCCCCAGGTTAAGTTATTTTTTTTACAATTATAAACATAATGATCTAGAGACGAAAATGCTTCCCATAATTTAAATTGGCTTTCAGTTAGAATAATGTCTGCATCTCGAAGATTATATTTATTTCCCCAAATATCGGTAACATGATGTTGTTCTGCTATTTCTTCAGCAAAACGATGGAAATCAAAAACACAAACCATCCCTTTAATAAAATTGGCTCGAATAATAAATGCAGATGGAATATAATTTAAACCTAGATCGTCGGCCCATTGTTTTGCAAATTTAGGAGATATTAATCCTTGACCATCCCATAAATTAAATTCTATTTCTTTTTCGCAAGGAATGACAACATCATCTCCATTTTCTATTTCTTCAATATAATCTACTTTTTCTGTTCTTTTTATTTTTAAATCGGGTACAACACAGAAATAGGGAGTAGATACCTGTAATGTAGCACTAGCATTTAAACCAAAATAAGCATTGAATTTAGCAGGAGAAATTAGAATTGAATTTCGATTATTATTTAATGTTTTCTTTAGTGGTTCTTCATATTCTTCTGAAACCCATAATGAATTATTACGCCTTGCCTGTCCTGCTCCACATAATAATCGTATAAATTTTATTCCATTAATATAAAATCCATTTTGACCAAGATATTCGTAGTGTCTTAAATCACTTACAGAAACGGAAATAATTTCAGGAACAAATAAAAGAGAATCAATTTGATCTTCTATTTGTAATAATGTTTCTGAATTTTCGGAAGAATGCTTTTTTCGTTTTATTTTTCTTTTTTCTAAAAGTAGATTATCAATTTTTTCTTGAGAGAAAGAAATATTTTTAAGTTGTCTTAGAGAGCGAAATACTTGCGAATCTCCAATAGAAACAATTTCTCCTGATTTACGAGCATCATCAATGGTTAAAGTAAGATTATATTTTGAATTTTTTAGTCGTGATGTAGATATTTTAAAAATATAAAATTGCTGTAGCTTTTTCAAATATGGTTGCTTTGCTCCGAATATTATAAATTATAAATATAAAAAAATTATTATTGTTGAATAGCTAAACAGATTTAGTATATATTAACTTTCCAGTTTCGGAATCTCTTACAATGTCAGTTCTTAGAATCTCGTTATTACAACCAGGACAATAGCATTTTATCCAACCTGTATCGCCAACAATTAATTCTTCGCCACAAGTGCAATTGAATTTCATAACTCGATCTAATTCAATTAGTCCGTTGGTCACAATACACATTGGACAATCTTCACCTCCTTCCCATTGAAAATGGTCTTTGCTTTTATTTTTATTTTCAATTTTTTCATCTTCTAAAAAGTGATATACATTCATAATCTTGATTTCATGTTTAAGGTCAAGCCTTAATATTTCCCAACTATTTTCACCCAAACTGTCATCGCAATAAAAAACTACATCTTCATAGACTTGGGAGAAACCTCTTCCTAACAAATGAAAAATAAAGATTGATTCAGTTACGGCATCATAAACCTCTATTTCGTATAATAAAGGTAGTGGTAAAAAAGATTCATTATCTTCTGGCGAAGAAGATGGTGGAGATATTTCATCATTGTTGTCATTGTCATTATTATCGTTATCCATATTTTTTAATTTATTGTAATTATAAAGTAAAACGGAATAGCAATAAAAATACAATTATTAATTACAATATTAAATCTCCTTTAATGGTATAATTGCAATTGTATAGATAAATATAAATTGTCTCTATGCCTAACTTTAACAAACACATAGATAGAACAACTTTATCAACTTTATCATATTACATAATCTTTGTCAAGATGTGCAAGAACGTAAAAATGTAAATGCGTGAAAATTTGCAATAAATTTTATAATAATGGAAAAAAAAGTACTAGGACAATAGAATGCAATAGCAAAAAATATGTATATATGGTAAAATGTAAAATGGTGTTGGTCTGTGTCTGTATATTTAATTATACGGATTCTTTTTTCTTATAATTCATAAGGAGAAAATAATTTTATAATGGATATAAATAATAAAAACAAAAATAAGAATAAAAGTAGCAATGGCAGTAACAATAGCAATAATATATTTGGAATTGGCGACGACTCTTTATTTTCCGGTTATTATGTAATAGCGTCTGATGTTTTACTCCAAAAAACTACTCCTGTAATTGCCCTGGTATATGGAAAGATTTGGTTACTTTCTAGATCATCGGGGTACTGCTACATGGCTGTAGGAAAGATTGCTAAACAATTAGGTTTTTGTAGAAATGCGGTTAGTAATGCAATTGACATATTGTTGGGAAAAGAAATAATTGGATCAGGAAAAAGCAAATATAAGAATATTTATTTTAATTCTGATACAGCTTTGATATTAGATGTTACCCCTAAATCTTATACATCTAAAAAACAAGTTCGGTACTATGCTCCACTACAGGAAAGATTTGAATCATATATTGCAAAGTATAAGGCTATGGAAAATAGTCAATTTGATCTTTCTTCTGAGGAAGAAACAGAAATAGAACTATTATTGGAAATGGTAAATATAAGAAAGACAAAGACCGAAACGAAAACGCAAGAATAATAAAATTATGAATATTAATAATAGTAGTAAAATGAATAGTGGTGGCTTAATATCAATGTCGGCAAAAGTGCGAGAATATTTCTGGCAATGGAAAATGGCAAAAGTCTATATTTTTTTGCCATTTCAATGTTCATTTAATGAACAATATCGTTCATTTAATGAACATTAATGTTCACGCCGTGAACAATATCGTTCATCTCGTGAACCATTTCGTTCACGCCGTGAACAATATCGTTCATTAAATGGGCACAAAGATACTATATAAGAAACTATAAAGAAAGGATTTAAGAAAAAAGAAAGAGATTAAGGAAATATATTCAAAGATATATAACTTTTTTTTTACCTCCTTTTTGGTGGGAGTTTGGAAGTTTTTTTGGTTTTAAAAATTGTGTAGTTTATTGTTTATTATAGTTTATTATGGGTTTAGTTGGGTGTTTGTAGGTGTAGGTTGTGGTTTTATTCTGGCAATTTAACTAACAATTTGACAGATTCATTTTTCGGATATTCTTAATTTCAACTTCGAATATTTTTTAATTTAAATATTTTCTTTCTAAATACTGGATACTAGATATTCCTCCTTGCTGGCAGGGACGGAGTATTTTTGTTTTTTATAGTGTAGTAGGGGTTGGGTTTAGATATTAAATGCTTAGATGCTAGATGCTAGATGCTAGATGCAGAGCATTAAGTTTGTTAGGATCACAGATCATTCATTAGACATTTATTAGGATTATTCGAGTTATTGGCCTTATTGGCTTTATTGGCTATTAGAATTTGTTAGAGTTATTAGAGTTTATTGGAGATTATTAGGGTCTATTGGGTCTATTTAATATTATAGCAAATTATTTTAGGGTAAAAATAATTGGTGTTGGATGGTGTGATAAGAGGGAGTGGGGGTTAGAAGTGGGGGTGTGAGTTGAATAGCTATACCTCATTTTTAAGTTTTTTATCATAATAATCATGTAAAATGGGGGGTATTTGAGAATGATTCTCATTAAAAATGATCGGAAATTTGCCATAATGTATATATTATGACAAATTATCAAGCTTTTCAGGCTATAAATTGAATAATTTTATTCTGTTCTTAAGATTGTCAAGGGGAGGCTTAATTTTCTCAATAATTTTAAGATTCAAATCAGCACTAATGTTAAAGAAAAGACTTATACTATCCAAATACTCCACAATACCTATACAAAACCTATACAATACATATGTATACATATACCATACTACGTTATACTTACATATGACACACACATATTACCTATACATATTATATATACATATGATTAACACATATTATACCTACATACTACCATACCCACCATACCTACCATACCCACCTAATACTACCCAATATATCCACTTACCCTGCTCGATCTTGCGATCCATACCCAACCTACCTATACTTAGACCATATGTTCTACCTATACCCTAATTGTACCCTGCTTGTGAAACCCTACACTAAAAGGTACAATAGCCTTCTACTAAATATCCTCGTTTATTTCTGTCATCTTATTCACTTCATTGTGCTTTGCTTATATCATCATACTATACCTTATATAATGAAGGATACTCTCTCTCACTTCTTACATTTTCCCTCATTTCATGCTATCCATGCTATCCATGCTATCCATTATTGTTTGATCTGGTATCCAGGTATCCTGGTATTGTCTATCGTTCCATAGTTGGCAGTATCTCAGTATCTCAGTATCTCAGTATCTCATTCTATTATAATGAAGTAATATTACTCTCACTATTCCCTATTCTCTTTACATAATACTAATATATACTAATATACACTAATATACCCACAATAAAGCTGCTTGTGAATTAAATCACACAATTATTAAGATATCGTTATTATGTAACATTATTTATAAAAATCACCCGTTTAATCCAACCCGAAACCCCAAATTTTCGCTACAATAAGGTTAATTAATTAAATATATGAAATGAACGAACGAACGGACGGTTCTTTAAAAATTGAATAGGTAGGGTAGGGATATCATCCGATAAGGGAAGTGTATACCAGAGGGGCAAATCTAGGAAATTACTAGATGGACTGGTTACACGCTAAATTGATAATTCTAATCGGGTATGCTTAGATGAAATTCGAGGATATCAGACAAAATTGAGTTAAACCCTCTTGCGTCTCGAATATGCCCCAAACTATATCAAGAAAACGATTATCAAATCACTTTACAGGGATATCCAAAAAACCCTACAATTTTCAAACCACAAAAGACAGAAAAGACCATTTAAGCGAAACGATCTGTTTAAATCGTCTTTTGTGTCTTTTGTGAATAAGACACATCCAACAAGCCCAACCCAACCCAAAAAGAGGAGTCTACCATGTTTTCACTTTCCCCCAAAGCGATTATTTTTCTGTCTTTTGTGGCAATTGTGCTATTGATCGTCTTTTGTCTAGTTTATCCCGCTGTTCAAACATTGATCGAAACCGCTAAAATTTTCAATACCCTCTAATTTTCAGACATAGGACATAGGAAAACAAACCATATAAGCTTATAGCCTCTTATTGAGAACAGCAATAAAAAAATATTGCTGTTCTCTAGAGAGTTTATAAACTCTAATCCAAACAAATTCAATTATCAGACAAGCAAAAAGAAGGAGTCTAAAATGTCCACTACGCGCAAGACCAAAAAATCTAACATGGATGAAATACCTTATTCAATGATTTATTCTTATGCTGGCAACTGGGGATATAAGGAAATGGCAAGGGAATTAGAAGCGAACGCGCGAGATACACATACCCCGGTTAAGGTGTACGTGAAAGATAACACGTTGATTATTGAGGATAGCGGAGAAGGGATTAAACCACATCATCTATTATTAGGTGAACACGAGAATCGAACGGGGGAAAGTATAGGGCAATTCGGAGAAGGATTAAAGCTTGCATTTATGCTATCCATTAAGCTTAACCTCCCTATGATAGTGTACTCTCATGACTATATTTATCACACGGAAAAAACCATTACAACGGGAAAAGACACTTTCAAGATTGTCTATACCTGGGGAAACCCTTCTATCAATGGTACGCGCGTAGAGGTCTCAAATTGGGAGTATCCTACATACTACGATGAATTGTTCTTAGATGAATCCACAATCATTTTTTCCACTCCAAAAGGTAGTATCATTGGAAAGTCTAGCATAGACGAAACATCAAAAATCTATGTTAAAGGTGTTTTTGTTAAAGAAACAAGCGAATTTGGACTATCCTATAACTTGATTAAAGTATCAATGCAAAAAGGCAGAAGCACTCTAGAAAATTGGGAAATAAATAATCAAATTGGGGAAATAATAGCGCAATGTGAAGACTCTAAAATTTGGGAATTATTTTTTAAGGCTATTGAATCGGGAAAACAGGAAACAAACATTACAATTAGAGAGTGGTATATGTCCGATGCAAGCAAAAAGGCAATGAAATTAGGATTTGAAAAGGTTTTTGGAGTTAAAACAGTATTACAAACCAGTGTTGACAAATCCGTTGACGCTATTCATAGAGGTGTACACAGTGTTATTTCTGAGGACAAATTTGGTACTTACATTAGAGAAATTGTATCCTCAGAAATTGGGACGGATGAATCATACCTGAAAGAAGTTTATAAGGAAAAATACCAGAAAACAACTACACATAAGATATCACCCGAACAAAAAGTAGTATTGGGATATTTGAGAAAAATTTGTAAAAAAGTAGGGTTTAATGCTCATGTATCCTTGAAAATAGCGTCAAAAGATGCGCGGTATCCTGGTATTTTTCACCCCAGTACCGGGATAATTGACATTAGAGAAGATATGTTATGGGATTTACAAAAATCCATTGACGCATTAACGCACGAATTAGGGCATTGGTACGATCAAAAAATACATGGGGAAACAAACGATAATAGTGATAATCACGTTAACGCCATTACTGCTATTAGTGCAATGATTATCACTGGATATGTTATCCATGACAGGAAAAAAGAAAAATTGGAGGAACAAATCAAAAATAGAAAAGACAATGACGATTAATTCTTATCTCTAAATTTTCCTCTTTTATGCGCTACAGGATATCTAACAGATAATTCATTTTATAAGATATCCTGTAGCGAAAAAAGGGAAAAATTTATAAAATTTTCTCGGAAAATAGCCCATTAACAGACAGAAAAGAAGGAGTCTAGCATGAAAACCTTGCCAGTATGCCCATTATGCAAATCCCCTCTTGTCAAACGTTCCGGCAAATTTGGGGATTTTTTCGGCTGTTCTATGTTTTCGAAAACCCATTGTAAGGGAAGTTTATCACCTTACAAGTACAATGCTTTGCTTGAAACCTTAAACCCTGTTGAGAAAACAGAAAACCAGGAAAACCCTACCGACCCAACCCAACCAGAAAAAACGATAATTTTTTCAAAATATCAGACTGAGATTCTAAGAATCTTTACTGAAACTACCTATAACATGATTATCCGCGCGTGCGCTGGAAGTGGCAAGTCTTTTATGCTTGTACAATTGGCAAAAAGAATCCCGCACGATAAGAAAATCATATTTATAGCCTTTGGAAAAGACTTAGTTAAAGACTTAACGCCAAAAATTCCCGAATATTGTACCCTTAAGACTTCACACGCTTTGGGCTTGTCTAATTTTTCTCGTTTCATGGGACATAAAAAATTTGTTGTCAACAACAATAAATTACACGATCTGCTTAAAGTATACATGAGCGAAAATCCCACTATGGCGGAAGAAATTAAAGCGAACGAAAGTACAATTATTAAAATTGTGGATTTGATCAAAGAATATATGCTTGACACTAGCATGGAAAGTATAGCCTACATATCAGACAAGCATTCTCTAGTGTTAAATGGCAATACAAGCGTTATGATTAATTCTATCAACTGGCTATATACCACATCGCTTGCAAGTTTAAATCAAGTAGATTTTACCGATATGTTATACCTATGTGCTACAGGGATTGTACCATGCGAACAATTCGATTTTATCTTAGTGGATGAGGTGCAAGACTTTAACGCTTGTCAAATCGCATTAACGGAAAAATCCCTTAAGCCCGGCGGACGAATAATCGCTGTTGGCGATGAAAATCAATCGATTTTCGCTTTTCGTGCCGCGGATAGCGAGGCAATGACAAAAATAGAAAATCATTTTCAATGTGTCAATTTACCCCTTAGTATCTGCTATAGGTGTCCTCAAGTAGTTATAGACTTCATTAATTCTGAATTTCCCGGAATTCCATTTGAGGGAAAACCCGATAATATTAAAGGAATTTGGGAAACGATAAACTTACAAAAATTTGAAGAAATTGTAAGGGATGGAAACCTCGTGTTATGTAGGAACAATGCGCCATTAGTAAAGTATGCTTATAAACTACTCTCACGGGGCATTAAGGTTACAATTAAAGGTAGGGAAATAGGTACAAACCTAATAAACTTAATCGTCAAAATTGAGAAAAAATACAAAACAACAAACCTTAACGATTTTCTGTCCTCACTATCTGACTATCAAATCACTGAGGGGGAAAAATTAGAGGCATTGGGGCATACCCGCAAACTTGAAACCCTTAACGATCAAATAGAGGCAATAGGCGAATTCGCAGAAGGGGTTAACACTACCTCTGAAATAATCAACAAAATTTTACAAATTTTCTCAGATGATAACCTCGAGGGAGTGATTTTTAGTACTGTACATAAGGCCAAAGGATTAGAGAATGAGACGGTTTTTATACTCCAACCCTCATTAATGCCCTCAAAGTCTGCTAAGACCGAAGAGGACCGAAGACAAGAACAAAATATAAGATATGTGGCTTATACCCGATCAAAACACTATACTTATCTTGTACCATAAAGAGGTTATAAAATGAGAAAAAAGGCTAAAAAGAAATAGGACCAACAAACCTATAACAGAAAAATTGAATAAAATTAGCGGATTTTTCCCCAAAACAAGCCGGGAAAAATCCGCTAATTTTTTTATTTAATTTGAAATCGGACAATTCTTATCTTTTATATATTTTATACCTAAATTATCATATTCAAATAAGACTAAAAAGGTCTAATTCGGAAAAATACCTAAAATACCTAAAATATATAAAATATCTAAAACAGGATCGCGATTTTCTAGCTCTTTATTAGAACAAACATTTTACATATTCTTTAACATAATATCTTAAAGAATTCAAGCCCTCTGAACCTATCCAACATTTTTTAACATTGTTTAAATTTTGTGGGATATTTAACCCCCATATATAGCCAAAAAACCATATTATGTTAAAACCATATCCACATATAGGGGTCTCAAAATTATAAAATTTTGAAGTTTAATTTTAAGAATCTCACAGGATGCCCTACAATCGTTTAAAAAATGAAATAGGTATCAGGGTATCACTTTCCAAAAATCGTTGAACCTTGCCCGATTGCACTAACAAGTATTTTTTTTCACAATTAGATTTTATCCATCATTGCAACCCACAAAATACTATTATAATGAAGGAACGCCCCTTCTGAGAATCCGACCATTTCACAAATATTATTGAAAAATCTACAAAAATTATAAAAAATATAGCATAAAATAATGCTTTTATTGTGCTTTATTGTGCTTCTTAGTTTATTTTATGTTGGTTCTGAGATATAAAAAAACACAAATTTTTATAAAATATTGCCTATTGTGTTTTATAAAAAATAGGATATACTCAATATAGGTTAATCTCTATATGAATAAAGATAGGAGAAATAATGATCATGCAAGAAATTAAGGATATCGCTCTAAATGATATTTTTACCGCTAGAAAAATTGTACTTGACAATTCTAGTTGTGCAATTGAGGCAACACAAAATTTAGAAAAAATACTAAATATTTCCCGGTTTGACGCATGGGAAATTATTACAAATTTTGATAATTTTTTACATAATTTACCCGAACAATAAAATCAAAAATTTATAAGATTTTAGGGAACAAAAAATCATGAAAACACCAAAAAAACCCACTAATTTTATCTCATTTGAAACCCTCCCTATATGCGAACACTGTAAAAAATTTACCGCTTTTTTCTATACCTTAAGTGACTATTTGCAACCCGTTTATATTTGTTCTGATTGCGCGTATAACCAGGGATTAATTAATGGTCATGGATTTTTTACCAGAAGCGGGGAATTATCTTTAAATCACTTGATTTTAAAATAATTTAGAAAAGGCCAAAGAAATCATGAAAAAATCCAACAAATCCCCCATTAAATACCCTTCCACAATCCGCACGATAGGGATTAACCCCTATACCAACTATCTCTATGTATTATGCTCAGATAATAATGTTTGGTATTGTGGACAACTATGCCGCTCAAATTATGGAAATTATGATGATTTTATGCGAAATTTAGAAGAGTATAAAATCAAGTTAACAGATAACAAATAACATGATAGAACCATCATTTTATTAGGATAAAAGGAGTCTGATATGTGGCAACTAAGAACCTTCAAAACAAAAGAATTAATGCAAAAATTTATTAATAAAAATAAGGGAAAAATCCAGTATCAAGAAGTATTTATTAATAACGGGTATGCTATAGAATATAAGAAATTAATCCGAATTTATTAGGATACTAAATAAAACAATAATTTCATCAAAAATTTTCAAAAATTAATCAAAAAAAGAGGAGTCTAAAATGTCTAGTTATGCCTTTTGTCCCCCTATCGAGTATACTCTTAAAATTCAATATGCCCGCTTTTCTAGTGCTTGTGGGTATGGGTACACTGTAAACACCTATGCTATTAAATATGATCCTTATTTTGATGAAACGGATAAGATTTGTCTAAAATCAGTCCGATTACATGCTACCTTTGAAGAATCTCCCACTATGTACCCCAAAAGTGATATTGTTATCAATCCTAAAACCCTTCACAAGCTTGCGGATTTTTGCGAAAAAATAGGCAATTTTTGGGGATGTGTTTTTGAAAAGAAATTAACAGATGCACAATACTATAAAATGATATCTCGCTTAAATGGAGGTGTAAAATGAGAGTCAAACATACCAAAAAAACAAAAGTGAAAATCAATAAAAATTTGCTAAAATATGAGGGACGAACGTATACCCCTTATATGGAGTCAATCACTGGTGGATATACTCTAGCACGAACGGGAAACCGCCACAATACCTATTATACGGCTGTTTTCAAGAATTCTAATATCGTATGTCCATCAATTGAAGGGGATTACATGCTAGAATATTATGAGCATAATACTAGACTTTTGGCGGTATTATATCAGGATGGTATTAGATCATCACAAGCTTATAATCTTTCGTCGCAAGATAACAAGGATAGCAGTATTATTATATGAAGAAACCCTACGCTCATTATTTAATAACAAGAACAAAAAATCGAATAAAATTAACGATTTATTGAGAGTAATTGCTAGTTGACAAATTCAAAAATCAGAGTATACTAAATAGTGAAGAATAAACAATAAATTTTTATAATCAAATCGGACACATAACAGGAGTCATAAAATGGACGCAAATAACAGCCCGAAACAAATTTTTGCAGTAATTGAATATTACGAAAGTAAATCAGATATCTATGGAAATCGTTATAACTTTGTTGTCTTTACCGAAACAATGACAGGTGTAATTGCAAAGGGGCAAATCTCAGGAGGTGCGTCAAATATTTCTCGTGCTATGCTTGAATTATATGGCAATTGGGAAGATTTTAAAATTGTTGAAATTTCTCTTCCTATTCGAAAATTTAACGCCATGATTAAAGCCGGAAAATACCCTTATATCGGCTGTACTCCAGAAGAAATTAATAAAAATGTACTTGATCAATGGTATAAAGCCAAAAACGACATAAAATAAATAAACAATTTTCTATAAAATTTTAGAAAAAAATAAAGGAAAAATATCATGACTACCACTCGAAAATCTCTAGATTTTCTTTCACCCGAACAGATCAAACCATTTAAGAAGATTAACAATCTACTTAACCAAAGCGTGTTAGCATGGGTAATGTATAATGACAGTAGGGAAAACGTTGAAGATACATCAAATATCTATGACGAAAAAGCAGAAAAAATCGCTCAGGCAGAAGCTAAGAAGCGTGGTTATACTGTAAAGTTTAGTTATCCCGGCTTGTATCCTACATTTGAAATTACAAACGCTAATAATGGGAAAGAATATACCGAATATAATACAGAAGGATTTTTTAAGAGAATTAACGGATTTTGGGACTAAAAAACAACAAATAAACGATAAAAAATTGATTTTATGGCATAACA